>OBJP01000638.1_pt1 | contig 21966 bp, 16 predicted proteins | sample 1519821 | NCBI WGS metagenome assembly OBJP01 (sample SAMN04209218, study PRJEB22552) | human gut metagenome | biome: gut; material: feces | host: Homo sapiens | place: USA: Oklahoma | reverse complement strand
CTTCGACCATAAATTTGAAAACCTGTTTTTATATGGTGATACCGGTGTGGGAAAGACATTTCTCTCTCACTGCATTGCCAAGGAAGTCATGGACAGTTCTTATTCTGTCATTTATTTCTCGGCTTCCCGGCTTTTTGATGTGCTCGCCAAAAATATGTTTGGAAAAAAGGATGAGGAAACGGACGACTCTCTGGACTATATTTATAATTGTGATCTGCTCATTATTGATGACTTGGGAACTGAGCTTGCCAATACTTTTACTACATCACAGCTTTTTTCCTGTCTCAACGAGCGTATCCTTCGCCGGAAATCGACCATCATTTCAACAAATCTGGCACTTGACGATATTAAAACTATTTATTCAGAACGTATCTTCTCACGGATCAGCAGCCACTATACTATGCTCAGGCTCACCGGAGATGATATTCGCATCCAAAAAAAATTATTAAACTTGGGAGGTACAAATGATGTTACGCCGTAATGAACGTATTTTGGACAACATACCGGTTGGGTCTCTGGGAATCATTGCCTTAGATGGCTGCACCGAGATGGGAAACAAGGTCAACGACTACATCGTAAAATGGCGCCATGAAGACGGACATGCACACAAGGATGATGTTGTTTTCCATGGCTATGAAAGAGACAACTATTTGATCGAGGCTAATACCCCTCGTTTTGGTTCGGGGGAAGCCAAAGGCATTATCAAAGAATCTGTAAGAGGTATGGATCTTTACTTAATGGTTGATGTATGTAATTACAGCCTCACCTACTCCCTTTCCGGAAAAACAAATCACATGTCACCAGACGATCATTTTCAGAATCTGAAGCGTATGATTGCTGCAATCGGTGGAAAAGGCCGCCGCATTAATGTTATTATGCCTTTCTTATATGAAAGCCGCCAGCACAAAAGAAGCGGTCGTGAGTCTCTTGACTGCGCATTGGCTCTTCAGGAGCTGGTACGCATGGGTGTTGATAATATTATCACTTTCGACGCGCATGACCCGCGTGTACAAAATGCAATTCCACTGAGTGGATTCGAGACAGTCCGCCCAACTTATCAATTTGTAAAAGGACTTCTGCGCACCTACAAAGATCTTCAGATCGACAGCGATCATATGATGGTAATCAGTCCGGACGAAGGCGCTACTGCCCGTGCTGTTTATCTCGCTAACGTTCTGAATCTGGATATGGGAATGTTCTACAAGAGACGTGATTATACACAGATCGTAAATGGACACAATCCGATCGTTGCACATGAATTTTTAGGTTCTTCTGTAGAAGGAAAAGATGTGATTATTTTAGATGATATGATCTCTTCCGGCGACAGTATCTTAGATGTTGCAAAGCAGTTAAAACAAAGAAAAGCAAAACGAATTTTTGCAGCTGCTACTTTCGGACTGTTCACCAACGGTCTTGCTAAATTCGATCAGGCATACGAGGAAGGTATGATTGATGGTATTCTTACAACAAACCTGATCTATCAAACACCGGAATTACTGGAAAGACCTTATTATATTAACTGTGATATGAGTAAATATATTGCATTAATGATCGATACTTTGAACCACGACGGTTCTATCAGCAGTATCTTATCGCCAAATGAGCGTATCCAGAACATCGTAAGAAAATACAAAAACGGAGAGGAAGTCGTTTAGACTTCCTCTTTCTTATATGGAATATGTAATTTTCTCAAAATAGCCTCTTCTCTCTTCTGACAAGTAAAGATCAATACTTGCTTTTTATTCATTGCCAGCCATTTTAATGTGTTTTCCAAACGTACATCATCATAATAGGCAAAGGTATCATCCAGAATAACCGGAAGCTCCTCTCTTCCTAATACATCTACCGCCGCCATACGGAGTGCAAAATAAATCTGCTCGATCGTTCCTCTGCTCACCTGAGAAACCGGTATCTTTCTCCCTTCACTGATAAGACTCATCTTAAGCTGGTCTTCAACTACAAGCCTATTATATTTTCCACCGGTAATTTCTCGTATAATAGAAGACACTTGAGCATTTAATTCTTCTCCCATCTTACTTTCCAATTTCCGTGATAATTCTTCCAGCTTATTCGCGGCAAATTGTACAGAAGCACATTCTTTTTCTATCCCTTTTACAGAATCATCCAATTCATCCAGCTCCGCAATCTGCTCCTGCAGATTAGAATACTCTATTTCACGATCCTTTAGTTCTTCTTTTGTATGTGCAAGCTCCCATTTCAATTTTTCAATAGATGCTTTTTCTTCCTCCGGCGTAATCTCTTCCAACAACTTTTCCGGCTCCGTCTTTTCCCGTTTCTTTCCCACTTTCATTCGGTTCCAGACATAAATTCCGCAACTTAGAAATAATATAATTGCTATTAGATAATTCCACGGTTGATGAAGCAAGAACATTGGTAAAATAATGATTAATGCAAATACCAATAATTCTAATGGGTGAATTCGCCATTTTTCCGGTCGAATCTCATCGATAACACCTTTGTTTTCTGTTTCCCGCTCTGCCTTTTCTCTTTCCTGCTCTTGACGAACCGTAATCTCTTCCTCCAGACACCGCTGTTCCTCGCGCAGCTTATGTATGTCTCTCCATATATAGGAAGCCTCCTGCTCTTTATGCTCTCTCTGCCTCTGCTTCTTTTGAAGCGCTGCTTTTAACTGACGTTCCAGTTCTTTTCTTCGCTCCTTCAGCTGATCGAAGGCTCCCGTAAGATTCATATCTCCGCCTCCACCGGCATAGTAATTTGTAGCAAAATCTCTTAACTCATCCCCCAGTGTGCGATCCGTCTCAATTTTTAATTGTCCTATTGACACCGTATTCTCATAAGAAGCTGCATTCACTCCACCGAGCAGTATTTCGAGATCTCCATTTTCCACGGATAGTTCTTCACCATCATCCTCACAGATCAACTGAACCTTTTTTGAAACTTTATCAAAATCTCTGCGAATACAAAAATGTTTCCCTCCACTTTCAAATCTCATGCTTCCCGAATAATAATTTGGATTTTCCCACGGTTCATACCGTGTAAAAGTATCATTCGACGATGCTCTTCCACGCTTTCTTTCCATGCCAAACAGCATGCCCTTAATAAAAGTATGGATCGTTGATTTCCCCGACTCATTTTCTCCGTAAAACAACTGAATCCCATCTGAGAGACGAATCTTTTTTTCTGTGAATTTTCCAAAATTTTTAATTACTAACTCTGCAATCTGCATATTAATCCCTTCTTGTCTCCATGAGCGCTTTTACTCCTTCACACATAGCTCCATATTCTATACTCTCCCTATCATAGTCCTTTAACTCTTGAATAAAATAACCTAAAATATTGTGAGCATTATTTGTCATAATTCGTTCAAAATCATATGCCGGCACTGTCTCATCTGAAATTTCAATTATATTTCCGTAGACATCCATACCGGACAGGTCATATCGGACTTCCGGATCTCGAAATCCTGTCAGGATTATTTTATACATATTTTGCTGTCCATTTTCCCGAATTACCCGATCGATTTTCTCTCTTAATGCAAATCCTGTCATGTCCGGTGTCACTTCCACTTCAACATGGCAATATTCTCTTTTGGCATTTGGAACAAATCTTGTTTTACAACCACGCTCCGTAATCTCACCGATAATATAACCATGCTGTCCCACATCATTTTTATCAATCGGTTCTAATGCTCCGCAATATGCAATTTTATCTTTCACCAAAGACTGTGGTTTATGGATATGTCCAAGGGCAATATAATCATATCCACACTTTAGTAGCTTCTCTTTTTGGAATGGTACATGCGATTCATCACCACCATGCAAAAGCAAAACTTCATATTTTTGTTTATGTTTGGCATTTTTTTCTTGACATGTACACTCTATAATTTCTCTTTTATGATAACTGAATCCTGATACTGCTGTTTCGAGTTCCGGAAACTCTATAGTTTCCAGAGTTTCTTCCAATAACACATGAACATTTGAAGGCCACGAATATGTACGATAATAAGAATCAGCTTTTATGTAATCATGATTTCCCGCTGTCAGCACCACTTGTGTATGTGACAGCTTGCCTAACAAATAGCCAACTTCTTTTAGCTCTCTTAAAAGTGGCTGGCGATGAAATAAATCTCCCACAATCAAAAGCAGATCCATTTCCTCTTTCTCGCATATTTCTATCACTTGTTGGAAGCTATTCCATATTTCCCTTTCCCGCTTTTGTGTGTAAGCGGTTCCGGCGTCCGGCTTTGCCCCTAAATGAATGTCCGCGGTGTGTAGAAACTTCATTCGGTTCTTCCTCCTCTTCCTGCTTCTTAGACGGCAGCGTCACAATAAACTGTGTGCAAAGATCATTACTCTTCGCCATCACACTTCCACCATGCAGCTCTACAATTTCTTTCGCGATAGCAAGTCCGAGACCTGCTCCTCCGGTTCCGCTGCTCCTTGAACCATCCACACGATAGAATTTCTCAAAAATTGTCTGCAGCATTGTTCCCGGAATTTTATCTCCTTTATTACTGAATATAATCTCTATATTTCCATTCTTCGCTTTTGCCTCTATCTCAATCTTCGTTCCCTCGTAACAATAGGCAATTGCATTTCGTAAAATATTGTCAAAGACACGAGCCAGTTTATCCGGATCTCCGGTCACTTCCAGATTCTCCTCCACATCCACTTCGCAACTTAAATGTTTCTCTTGAAGCACTGCATACAGCTCATCCGCCAATTGTTCTAACATCAATGACAAATGGATATCTACCGGCTCCAATTCTATGTCTTGAAGATTATACCGAGTGATATCAAAAAACTCATTTATGAGCTCTCCAAGCCGTATAGATTTCTCATGTGCGATATGGATATATTTTTCCCTCTCTTCCGCCGCCATCTCCGGATGCGTATCCAACATTGTCAAATATGCAACAATCGAAGTAAGCGGTGTCTTTAAGTCATGAGCGAGGAAAAGTACCAAGTCATCTTTTCGTTTCTCACCCTCAATAGACTCTAGCTCCTGCCTCTTTAAAATAGCCTTAATTTCATTTAGTCGGATCTCGATAGGTTTTAATTCTGTAATCAAATGAATCGGTTCCGTAGAATCCGATACAATATTTTCGATTCCATCACCAACCTGATCCAAGTATTTTGTCATTTTAGACAGCGCCACATAGAAAAATAAAGCAAATAAGAGAAGAAAGCCGACCACCATAAAGAATGTCTTATTATCCCCAATAAGACGCCAATACAGATCAATCGCAGTCTTCTCTTCCACTTGAAATGCAGTCAATATGCTTATAAATGCTCTTGCAAACCAGTCGTTGTATATGCCATCGATTACATAATTCAGCAAAAAACCGCCCACCAGTACCGTCAACGCCGTTACCAATACTGTCTGTAGCAAAATACTGAACTTTAATTTCCGATAGTTATTCTTCAACTTTATACCCCACTCCCCAAACGGTTTTAATGAAATCCGATTTTCCGGCAGGTGTATTCATCTTTTCACGTAGATGACGAATATGCACCATCACCGTATTGTTGCTGTTCTTGTAATATTTCTCATGCCATACTTTTTCGAAAAGCTCTTCAGAACTTATTACCTTTCCTCTGTTTTCACATAACAGCCATAGGATATCAAATTCAATCGGCGTCAATGTCAACGGAACTTCATTATATACACATTCGTGAGAGGTTCGATTTAACTGAAGTCCTGCAAAATCAATAATATCCCCTGCATCTTTTCCACCTTCATTATATTGTGTATATCTTCGTATCTGAGCCTTCACACGAGCCACAAGCTCCAGAGGATTGAAAGGCTTCGGTATATAATCATCTGCGCCTAATGTAAGACCTGTAATCTTGTCCATATATTCCGTTTTCGCAGTCAGCATGATCACCGGAAATGTATACTTTTCACGAATCTGTTTCAAAATCTGAAATCCATCCACATCCGGCAGCATAATATCCAGAATTGCCAGATCAATCTTCATACTCTTAATACAGTCAAGCGCTTCCTGCCCCGTATAAAACTTATACACATTATATTGATCATTTTGCAGATATAATTCAATAACATCCGCAATCTCTTTCTCATCATCAACCACTAAAATATTCATACTCATAGGCCCCCTCCTATCATGATTCTATAATAAAAAAGTAACTATTCAGCTTTACAACCATCCCCCCAAGCTGCCAGGGCAGCCTCTTCGCCGCTTACGCAGCTATGGTTCTCGTTGAATGGCTAAACGCCATATGCCGCCACATCAGTTCAATCTATCGCAAATAAATTTGCACATCTCATACTGATGTGACAGCGCATAGCTGAATAGTTACTATAAGTCGCAGTTATTTACAGTACGTGGGAATGGAATTACGTCACGGATATTGCCCATTCCTGTAAGATACATTACACATCTTTCAAATCCAAGACCAAATCCTGCATGTCTTGTTGATCCGTATTTTCTAAGATCAAGGTAGAAGTCATAGTCTTCTTCTTTTAATCCCATCTCTTTCATACGTCCCAAAAGCTTTTCGTAATCATCTTCTCTCTGGCTTCCTCCGATGATTTCTCCGATTCCCGGAACGAGACAATCTACTGCTGCCACTGTCTTGCCGTCTTCATTTAATTTCATATAAAATGCCTTGATATCCTTCGGATAGTCGGTAACAAACACAGGACGCTTATACACTTCCTCTGTCAGATACCGTTCATGCTCTGTCTGAAGGTCTGCCCCCCAAGACACTTTGTATTCAAATTTGTCGTTGTTTTTCTCTAAGATCTCAATCGCTTCTGTATAAGTCACTCTTGCAAATTCAGAAGACACTACATTATTCAATCTTTCTAACAATCCTTTATCTACGAAAGAGTTAAAGAAATTCATCTCTTCCGGCGCATTCTCAAGAACATAGTTAATGACATATTTGAGCATGGACTCTGCCAATACCATATTGTCATCCAGATCAGCAAATGCAATCTCCGGCTCAATCATCCAGAACTCTGCCGCATGTCTTGTTGTGTTAGAATTTTCAGCACGGAATGTCGGTCCGAATGTGTAAATGTTGCGGAATGCCTGCGCATAAGTTTCACCATTTAACTGTCCGCTCACCGTAAGGCTCGTCTCTTTATTAAAGAAATCCTGAGAGTAATCTACTTTACCGTCTTCCGTCTTCGGAACATTTTCCATATCCAGAGTGGTTACACGGAACATCTCTCCGGCTCCTTCACAGTCACTTCCTGTGATCAATGGTGTATGCACATACACAAATCCTCTCTCCTGGAAAAACTTATGAATCGCGTAAGCCGCCAGTGAACGCACGCGGAACACTGCCTGAAATGTATTGGTTCTCGGTCTTAAATGAGAAATTGTTCTTAAGTATTCGAAACTATGACGTTTCTTCTGCAATGGATAGTCCGGTGCGGATGCGCCTTCTACTTCCACAGTATCTGCCTGAATCTCAAATGGCTGCTTTGCCTGTGGTGTTGCAACCAATGTTCCTGTTACGATGATCGCCGCTCCAACATTTAACTTGGACACCTCTGCAAAATTATCCATTGTATCATGGTACACAACCTGTAATGGTTCAAAAAATGAACCGTCATTTACTACAATAAATCCGAATGCCTTGGAGTCGCGAATACTGCGTACCCATCCTCCAACTGTAATCTTCTTATCCAGATATTCTTCCTTATGTTTGTATAGTTCTCTAATGGTTATTAAATCCATATCTGCCTGCTCCTTTTCTATCATCACACTTTGTGGTTAGTATAACACATCTCTGCAAAATTTAAAAGTATAACAAACAGCAGGACACCTCTCTTTAAAGAAATAGAGAAATGCCCTGCCATCCTAATTTTCTAATTCCAAATTTCCTGCCGCAATTTCGCTTCTACATTGCTAAACCACTTAAGCTAATATCACTTTCATTGCCTCTGCCAATTTCTCTTTCTGGGTTTTTGCCTCTTCCAGATCCTTGCCAAGAGTTGTGTAGTAGATCTTAATCTTCGGTTCTGTTCCGGAAGGACGAACGATAACCGTTGCCCCATCTTCTAATTTATAGATCAATACATTTGCAGATGGAAGTCCTGTCTCCTCTGGTTTCGTATAATCAATTGCCTGAGCTACTTTCACACCGGCAACCTCTGTCAATGGATTTTCACGAAGGTTCTGCATGATACCTGCCATCTTATCCATTCCGCTAAGTCCCGGGAATTCAAAGCTGTCAATCTTGTTAAAATAACGTCCGTATTCTGTATAGATCTCTTCCATTTTCTGCTTCAGGGAGCTTCCGATACTTCTGTAGTAAGCTGCCATCTCACAAATAAGCATAGAACCGATGACAGCGTCTTTATCACGGACATACGGACCTACCAGATATCCGTAGCTCTCCTCAAAACCGAAGATAAAGCGATCCACTTCTCCGGCTTCCTCCAACTGTGCAATCTGATCTCCGATCCACTTAAAACCAGTAAGTACGTTGCGAAGCTCCACTCCATAATGAGCAGCCACTGCATCTGCAAGAGGTGTAGATACAATAGATTTTACCGCTACCGGATTCTCCGGCATAGTTCCTTTTTCGATGCGTCCTGCGCAAATATAATCAAGAAGCAATACACCAACTTCATTACCGCTGACAAGCTCATAAGAGCCATCCGGACATTTCATTGCAATACCTACGCGGTCCGCATCCGGATCTGTGGCGAGCATAAGATCTGCTCCTGTCTCTTTCGCAAGATTTAAGCCCTGCTCCAAAGCCTCAAAGATCTCCGGGTTCGGATAACTGCATGTTGTAAAGTATCCATTTGGATATTCCTGTTCAGGAACAATTGTAATATCTGTAATACCAATATCTTTTAACACCTGTGTTACCGGCACAAGACCAGAACCATTTAACGGACTGTATACTAATTTTAATCCGGCAGTCTTGCAAAGTCCCGGACGAACCTGACGAGATTCAATTGCCTCATAAAGCGCCTTCTTACAATCGTCTCCTACAAAGCGGATCAAGCCTCTTTCTACGCCTTCCGCGAAAGAAATGTAGTTTGCTCCGTTCAAAACATCTGTCTTCTGAATTTCTTCATATACAATTGCCGCCGCATCGTCTGTCATTTGACAGCCATCCGGTCCATACGCCTTATAACCATTATATTTTGCAGGATTATGAGATGCTGTTACCATAATACCTGCATTACATTTATAATAACGTGTTGCAAAAGAAAGTGCAGGTACCGGCATGAGCGCGTCATAAATTCTTACATTGATTCCATTCGCTGCAAGAACTCCTGCTGCCGTTTTCGCAAATACATCACTCTTCAAACGACTGTCGTAACTGATCGCTACGGTCTGGCTTCCTCCCTGTGTCTTTACCCAGTTTGCAAGTCCTTGTGTTGCCTGACGTACTACATAAATATTCATACGGTTCGTTCCTGCACCTAATACACCTCGAAGTCCGGCTGTTCCGAACTTAAGGGCAACTGCGAAACGCTCTTTGATCTCTGTCTCATTCCCCTCGATTGCTCTCAACTCCGGATTTAAATCCGCATCTTCCAAATCTGCTGCCATCCATCGTTTATATTCTTCCAGATACATTCTTATCACTCCTGTCTTCCATTAAAAATCTAAATTAAATATACCATGTTTAGGAGTGAATGGCAACAATCAGTCTGAATACCTGTTCTACCGTTTCTATCAGATTCCTCTTGGCATTATCCCGATCCATTGCCTCTTCTAATGTGGTAATTCCTCTCAAAATCGGAAAGAACGCATGAATTCCCTCTTCGTTACATTTTCCGGCATCTTCCGTCACACTTCCGGCAAACGCAAGCACCGGAATGTTATATTTTCCAGCCAGTTTTGCCACTCCTACCGGTGCTTTTCCCATCGCAGTCTGACCGTCAAGACGACCTTCTCCGGTAACGACAATATCTGCATCTCGAATATACTGTTCTAATTTTGTTTCTTTTAAAACAATTTTAATTCCCGACTCTAATACCGCATTGGTAAATGTAAGAAATGCAAAGCCAAGACCTCCTGCTGCCCCTGTTCCCGGATACTTAGGATCTGCTTTCTCATAATGCTTTTCTGCAAGCTTTGCATAGTCAGATAACCATTGATCCATCTTCCGTATCATTTCCGGTGTTGCTCCCTTTTGCGGTCCATACACAGCGCTTGCTCCTTGTTGTCCGCATAAAGGATTTGTCACATCGCAGGCAACTTTAAACTCACACTGTGCAAGCTCCGATATTACGTTTTCGCTCTTAATTTCCGCAAGATCTTCCAAGCCAACAGCACCGTAAGGAACCGGATTCCCCTTGCTGTCCAAAAACTCATACCCAAGTGCCTGTAACATTCCGATTCCGCCATCGTTCGTTGCGCTTCCGCCAATACCGACTACAAATTTCCGGCATCCTTTCTGAATCGCATCCCTAATCATCTCACCGACACCATAAGTTGTCGTAAACAGTGGATTTTTCCTCTCATCCGGAACCAGCGTAATTCCTGCTGCCGCTGACATCTCGATGACTGCCATTTTCTCTTCTTCTATGATCCCATACGCACAATCTACAGGATCTCCAAGCGGTCCTGTTACCTGAATCTGCTGCAAACTTCCATTCATCCCCTGCACAAGTGCGTCTACCGTTCCTTCTCCTCCGTCTGCCAAAGGTCTGACAACTACTTCCGCCTGTGCATCCGCACGACGGATTCCTTCTGCGATCGCATTGCCTGCCTCCACAGAACTTAAACTTCCTTTTAATGAATCAATCGCAACTACTGCCTTCATTCTTCTCTCCCTTCTTGAATCGTATATTCCTCATTGACTTATGAAACAGAAATATGCTTACAGGCAAGGTGGCTGCCCTCAAGCACACCGAGTCCAATTGAGCCTTGTAAATATGGGCGGTCCACATCACAGGCAGATAATAACTCCTGTCCATCTACTTCTACCGAAATTGTATCATGCTTTGCATGGATTGTAATCTTATATTCATTCCCGTGGCGCCACATAAATTCTGTCGTCGCAAGAAGCCTGTAATCATTCTCTTTTTTCAAGATTCCGATTTTGTTATCGGGAAGCAGCGCCGCAGCATAACAACGTCCGGCCCCCTGTACCCTTACATTCATCAGAAGCTTCTCGCCCACAACCGGTATGACCACATATTCCACCTGATAGTCATCCCAATTATATTTTCCTGTGTAAACCTCTCCAAAGTCTCCACACGACAAATGAAGCATATTATTTTCCAGATAAAAGAGACCTTTTAATCTTGTAAACTGACTGATTTCCCTATGTACGATCGTCCAAAGCTCTTCTTTTTCCATACAAATTCCATAACATGGATTTCCATCCACATATAAATCATCCATCAGGCATACAACTGTAGTCCCTTTTCCTCGGTTTCCTTTCACATGGATACAGATCCCGATTTCTTCAATAAGACCGCCATCAAGCGCAGGAATCTGACAGGATAGTTGTTCCCACTCCCCTTTTGAGAGACTCCTCTTTTCTCCATGGTAAATGTTTTGTGTATGCTGTTCTTTTGCATATGCGCTCACTAAAATATCATTACCATACTCCGGAAGCATGACACTTACATGCACCGTCTGCCCCGGATATGCTACAGGAGAAAACGCCGGATCATAACGACTGTCATGAAAATCTTCCGGTCCATAATAGGTCTTTTTATACACATACAGATTCTCTCCGCCCTGCATGACATTTGCGGTAACCTTTAAAGACCTTATTCCACTCGCCGCCGATTCCGTCATATTCTGTAGTGTATATTCCAAATCAGGATAAATATCGGATGCGTGAAGATGCTCGGATCTAACGCGTATTGCATGCGTTGAACCTGAATATTCAAAATGACAGCTATCGATTCTATTCTCACAAATTGTCCGATATGGTTCCGGCAATTCCAACTGTTGAAGAACCGCAGCCTGCTTTGCGATATAAGACGCCGCATAAGGAATATCCATAATATTCAACGAACCGACAACACTGGAGCATGCAAGAAAATCATGGATCGGACGACGCCATTTCTCATAATCTATTGCATCAAGACCTCCTCGAACTCCCATAATAGTTCCAAGATTCCCCACATTACAGTCCGTGTCCCATCCACACCTGTTGCAAATATTAAGTGTATCATCAAAATCCCCTTTTCCATATAAAAGTGCAAGGATCATTACTGCAATATTGGGAATGATATGGCACACTCCCTGATACTTGTCATATCCATAATGCTCAAAAATATATCGGTAACAAGCTTCCCAATCTCCATTTGTGCCATAGCTTTCAAAATAATTCATCACTGCCCGTGCTACACGAACATATTCACAGTCCGCCGGAAGATAACTTAATGCTTTCTCGATGATTTTAGAAATATCTTTCTCCACAAACGCATAGCTGATGCAGACTGCTACAAAGATCCCACCATATATTCCATTTCTATCATGTGTAACACTTGCTGCTTTCTGCGCTAATTTTGCTGCCAGATCCGGATTTCCCGGAGTCACAAGTCCCCACGTATCAATAAAAATCTGACCACCGATCTGTTCTGCTGCCACATGCCCATTCTGTTCGATACTTCCGCTTCGCGGCGCTGTAATCCCATTTCGCAGATTCAGATACGCAGTATGTTCTGTAGATACACCATAACCGCCCCACCAGAAAAAGCCATGTTCGAAAGGAGCATAATTTAACAACGCCTCTGCCACATCCTGTGCTTCTATTTCTGTCCCTTTTCCACTGTCTTCTAATGCACGTAGGAAAAACAGCGGACCATTGCTGTCATCATCCGCTGCAAACTCTTTTCCTCTATAATCTATCGGATATCCATCTAGTTCCCCATATATGTTTTTAATCTGCTCATAACTAAAACCTTCTACCGGTGCCCCCATACGGATTCCAATCATCTTTCCGAGCCACCCTGCATAGATTTTCTCGATGTATTCTTCTTTCATCAACATATAGAGTTCCTCCTACAAAGAAGTCAGATCCACCTGTGTTAATTCTTCTGTGCTTGATACTACAATATTCGCAGCACCCAGTAGTTCTTTATTTCCTACACCGATACACTTCATATTTCCCGCAATGGCAGCCTCAATTCCTGCCTGTGCATCTTCCACTACAATACAGTTTTCACATGGAACTCCAAGGAGTTCTGCCACTTTTACAAATACTTGCGGGTTTGGTTTCGGTATCTCAACCAGATTTCCATCTACCACTGCATCAAACTGATCGATCAGGTTCATCTTCTCAAGAATCATACCGCCGCTTTTACTTGCAGATCCAAGAGCGATCAAATATCCCTCACTCTTAATCTTCTGCAAAAATTCCGGAATCCCTGAAAGAATTTCAGACTCATCGATTTTTGAAATCATTTCCAGATAATAGCCATTCTTTCTTGTCGCTAATTCCAGTTTCTCTTCTTCTGACAGGTTCTGAATACCCCCTACTTCTAACACAATATTTAGGGAATCCATACGGCTTACCCCTTTTAATCTCTCATTATGAATAATATCGAATTCAAAGCCGAGTTCGGACGCCAGCTTTTTCCATGCCAGATAATGGTACTTCGCAGTATTCACTACCACCCCGTCCAAATCAAAAATTACCGCTTTCATATATTTTATTTCTCCTTTTTCCTCGTAAATGCACACTATGCCAGTGAAATATCCAAATGTTCTTCCAGCATATATTCTCTGTTACCAGCTTTTACCTTAATCATTCGTCCTTCCTGTTTGTCACAGGTCAATGCGATTTTCTCCCTGCCGACTGTGAAATGAACCTTCACACCTTCTATGTACATATAGAATTCCATTGTCTTCCACTGTTTCGGAAGATTCGGTGTCAGATACAGAACACCCTTTTCATAATGAACACCTGCAAATCCAAAGATCAGACAATTCCAGATTCCTCCAAGGGAGGCTGAATGAACGCCATCGGTACTATCATGCGGATTTTCATTAATGTCTACGACAAGACATTTACGGAAGAATTCCCATGCCAGATCCATTGCTCCTATAGCGGCGCATGCTTGTGCATGTGCACAGTAGCTTAAGGAAGAATCATGTATCGTTCTATTTTCATAGAAAAGTACATTCTTTCTGACAGTCTCTTCATCAAAAAGTTTTGGGAACAGGTTTAGAAGCATCACCACATCCGCCTGCTTCAGAACCTGCATATTCACTACTTCTTCTCTGGAATAATCAAGAAGCACGGACTGTTTGATCTGAGATTCTTTATATTTCTCAATGTTTTCCAGACATGGCTTCGACAAGAAGCTGTCATCCTGCGGAATAATTCCCTCTTCATTTGGTACCGGAAGATACATCTTCTCCTGAAAGTCCTTCCATTTCTGTAAATCTTTTTCCAATTTGAGTTTCTGATTAAGACTTTTAAATACCTCTTCGTTTTCTGCCTTTAATTTTTCCGCATAATTAAGCGCCATTTTCACACAATACACAGCCATGTAGTTGGTGTAAGCATTGTTATCTACATGCTCCGTATATTCATCTGGTCCGATCACATCATAGATTCCGTATTTTTGTCTCTTTTCATCCCATTTTGCACAGGATGCCCAGAATCTCGCTGCTTCAAAGACAATCTCATAGCCACAATCTTCCATGAAGCGGTCGTCCCCTGTAGATTCATAATATTGCTCTACTGCATATGCGATATCTGCTGTCACATGATATTCTTTAATACCGGACCAAACTTTGTTTGCCTTACCGGTATGTATGTTGAGTGCTGCATAAAGCGGAGTTTCCTCTTCACCGGTACGTGCTGCTTCCCAAGGGAACATCGCCCCTTCAAACCCGTAGTCCTTCGCTTTCTTCCTTGCTCCGTCCAACCCTCTGTAGCGGAATTCCAGCAAACGTTTCGCCTCCTTAGGATATCCGTATAAGAGCATCGGGAACAGGAAAATCTCCGTATCCCAGAATACGTGACCTTTGTAGCCCTCTCCGGTCAAACCTTTTGCGGCAATACTGCTCTCATTCGTATGCCACGGTGTCATTCCCAGAATGTGATACTGGGCAAAACATACAGCTGCTTCTTCCGCTTCACTCATACCATCTACATGAACACGCGTAACATCCCAGAATTCTTTCATTTTCGCCTGCTGCTCTTCTAAGAGAACGTCATACCCTTTATTCAACGCAGCCAACAATGCCAGTTTTCTCTCTTCTGTAGTAATTCCATCTTCGCCTTGATCTGCAAATGTCACTTTCTCAAAAATAACTTCTTTGTCTTCCGGAGTTACCGCATAAGTTCCATACACGCCTCTTCGTTTAAGATTGAATTCCTTTTCTTCCTGCACTCCGCAAACCACTTTGCACCCAACAGCTTCTGTCACCGTGCCATTCTCGAGCTCGCTTCGTATCTCCATGATCTCCTTGTCATAGACTCTGGCAGTTGAGGTATGAAAATGTGACACACCGCTATTGGTCATCTGTCCATTAATTCCGGTTTTTATTTTAACCTGTCTGTTTCTACCATCCAAAAACTGAACACGAAGAGACTGTGCAAAAAGATTGGTCTGAGCCATGGATGCAAATCTCCGGTTTTCCACCAGTACTTCACCCTTTTCACCAAGATCAAACACATAGTGAATGACCAGCTCGCCGCTGAAAATGTCTAATTTTCTTTCGAACGATTTAAGACATGAACGTTCCGGATATATCTTCTCTCCGTCAATCTCTAATCCAAACCATGTAACATCCGGACAATTGACAAGCTCAGTGACTTCTCCTTCATATGCTTTATTGAACGCTCCACTTAAGAACATTCCCCTTTGTTCTTCGATCAGAGAAAATGGATGAGCCGCGCGCACTCCCATATATCCATTGCACTGCGCAAATACTGATTCTGTTTTTAATTCATACTCTGGTAAAAACTCTTTTTCACCAATCCAAAATCTTTTCTTTTCTCTTTCTGTCTGATAATGAATCATAAACTATCCCTCACTCATCTCTAATTAAAAACTACGGGGCTGCCGGTCTTCGCAGATTCATACAGCGCACAGATCAACTTCTGAATATAAGCCCCCTGTTTTGCTGTCACAAGTAGTTCTTCTTCTCCAAGACACGCTTTCACAAAATTAGTGTCTACATCCAAGTGCCAATCTCTCATTTCAAGGAATGGGAATGTCTGGTCTACGAGCTGACCATCTTCTTCACCATAAATCTCTAACGGGAACAGATCAGCGCCTTCTTTAGAACCATAAAATTTGACACTTCTTACATCTCTTTCTTTTCGATTGATCGCAAAAGAAGTCTGAAGATCAAGACTCGTTCCGTCAGCAAAACGGACATATCCAAAAATTCCATCTTCTACCGTGAAACGTTCGGGATCCCATCCGCCCATAAGACCAACTTTCGACGTCTTACCGATACGGTCACTGCTTGTCGCACAGACATAGGAGATTTCCGGATAATCAAGAAGGTATAATGCGCTGTCTAACATATGTGCGCCAATGTCAATCAACGGACCTCCGCCTTGGATCTCCTTATTAGTAAAGCATCCCCATCCCGGAATTCCTCTTCTTCTATGCCATTTCACTTCTGTATGATAAATTTCTCCCATCTTGCCATCTTTGATTCTATTTTTCAAAAATGCCACATGCTCACTTGCCCTGAAGTGAAAACCATAAGAAAGAAGTTTCTCTTTTTCCTGCGCTTTCTTCTCCATGCTTTCGGCTTCTTCTACTGTAATTGCCGGCGGCTTTTCACAGAATACATGACATCCTGCTTCCAAAGCATCTAATGTAATCTGGCAATGAAATTTATTCGGAACACAGATTGTTACTGCATCTGGTTTTACCTCTTCTAACATTTCTTGATGAGAATCGTAATATTTTTCAATTCCAAACTTTTCAGCTACTGTCTTAGCAGCTTCCAGACGCGTGTCACAGATTCCCACAATCTCCACATTCCCCATAAGCTGATAATTCGGGATATGTGTTACCTGAGCGATCTGTCCGGAACCGATGATCGCCATTCTTAATTTTTCCATTTTGTTTCCTCTTCTTTCCTGTCTGTCATCAGACATTTTAAAGATCAAAAGGATGCCGCAAAATGACACTGCATACGTTGTACCGACTCACTTTACCGCACCCTTTCTTTATAATCATTTTCCTACATAAACTGTTTCATGAAATCCACAGACTCCTGATATACCTTCAAAGGATCTTCGCCGCGAATTCTTCCTTCATTTACAACCGGACCTTCATAGCCGATTTCTTTTAATGTCTCCATATGGCGTTTCCAGTCAATCGAACCGGTTCCCGGCTGATAACGGTGATTTTCAGCAATATGGATATGTCCTACATAGTCTTTATATTTTTTCAGTGTTTCAGAAATATCGTCTTCTTCAATTGCCATGTGGTAGAAATCAGAAGTTAATTTCACTCTCTTAAATCCACCCTGACGAATAATATTCACCGCATCCTCCTGCGTATTAAGCATGTGATCCTGATAACGGTTCAGTGGTTCAAGATAGAGATAAGTACCTGTCTCTTCTGCAGTTTTCTCAAGTTCTGTCAAAGAATCGATAATTGCCTTTACATCTCCCTTATGACTTCTAGGAGAAACCATTGGCGGAAGTCTGAATGTAAACATTCCCCATGCAGCGGGAACTACAACTCCTGTGCCGCCAACTTCTTTCAATGCGCGGAGAATCTCTTTTAAATCCTCAATTCCATTTAAGCGTTTCTCTTCGATAAAGTCACCGATCCAACCACGATATCCGCCACAGGCTGTACATACCGGAAGACCTGTCTCCTTGATTGCTTTCTTCACTTCTTCAAGATTTTCAACTAATACTTTTCCATCAATCTCAAAACATTCAAATCCCATTTCTTTCATGAAGCGGAATTTTTCGATCATATCTTTAGGGAAAAAATCTTTATCCTGTGTTCCTAATAACATACTGACTGCCTCCTATGAAAAATCTACGCCCATCTTGATGCTGCTTTCCGGATGCTGATCTACATATTTACAGAATCCTTCTGCACACTCTTCAAACGGAACGACCGGATCAATAATATCTTCACAGTTCAAGTATCCGTTCATCAAAAGTTCCCAACAAACATCTTCAATTCTCTTTCTGTTCCAACGTGGATATTCTGGATTTGGCTCACTACATGCTCTGGAGAAAATAATTTTTCCATAGTTGAAGTGTGCTTCCTGTCCAAGCCACAGTCCTTCTGGGAACGGTTTTGCAAATGCAACATAAGCAATTGTTCCGTTGTATGCAAGTCCCTTTAATGCAGACTGAAGTGCATGTACGTTACCGCTTGTCTCAATGATCACATCAGCGCCCTGCTTCTCTGTCAGGCGTTTGATCTCAAGTCCTGCATCGCAAGCTGTAGAATCTAAAGTATAATGAGCGCCTGTCTTTGTCGCAATCTCACGTCTCTTAGCGATCGGGTCGATTCCGATAACAGTTGTTGCGCCAATCTTTACTGCAAGCTGAAGTGCGATCAATCCGATTGCACCAAGACCGATAACAACTACACGGTCTCCAGGTCTTACGTCTGCATCACGGATTCCGCTTAATGCAAACTGTGCAGGATCATAACAAACCGCATTTTTAGCAGATGCATCTTTACTCATTTTACGAAGTTTATAGTTGTCCACTGCATTTACAATCTGTGTTTCTTTGATCGGTCCATAAGAACATACACGATCGCCGACTTCATATTCTGTAACGTCGCTTCCCTTCTCGGTAATTGTTCCTACAAACATATTACCTAATGGAAGATCTCCAAACTCGATGCCTCTTGGCTCATTTTCATCTCTCTTTGCAAAAACACGCCACTCCTCATCAAATTTACCGTCAATGAAAGGAGTTGTGCCTCTAAAATCTGCGAGCTCAGTTCCATGCTTTGGAGCTGCAAATTCCACTTTTACTTTTACCTCGTTGCTCTTAATCTCTCTGTCTTCATACTCCTTAAGCTCTGCAGTTCTTGGAGCTGTTGCTACTAATTTCTTCATAAAGATCCTCTCCCTTTTTTATCTTAACCTTTTACACCGCCGTCAGTGCTTCCGCTTCTGATCAAATGCTGGCTGAAGCCATACATAATAACAATCGGCAGTGATGTTATCAATGATGCTGCCATCATACGTCCCCAGATATAATCCGGCGTATTGAACAAGGAGTTCAAACCGATCGGAATCGTCATAAGATCTGGTGAATCAATGAAAATAGATGCAAACAATACATCATTCCATGCGATCATGAAGGCATATACAAATACTGATATAATTCCTGACATGGAAAGTGGAACTACAATACGGAAAATAATTCCCATCTTACTGAGTCCATCTACTCTGCCGGCTTCTTCAAGCTCTGCCGGAATTGTATCGAAATAACTTCTTGTCATGTAAATTGCGGTCGGCAATGTCTGCACGATCATACAGATAATAACTGCCTCACGACTATTACTTAAACCAACTGCTGACAACATTTTAAATAATGGAACAATCAGCAGGATTCCTGAGAACATGTATACTAAGAAAAACATTTCGCTGATCGCGCTTTTTCCTTTAAATTTCAATCTGGACAACGCATATCCACCTAAGATACCTAAAATTACTGCGATCACAGAAGTCGTAAGCGCGATATACAAACTGTTCTTCATATACTTCATGAACGGGAAAACATTTTCATTAAATATGTCAATAAAGTGCTGTATCTCCCAATCTCTTGGTATGATCGTCGGCGGATAACCAATCGTCTCTGCCGTCGCTTTGAAGGAAATACTGAGCATGATTATAAATGGGAATAATAACACCAGTACAATAAGAATGACACGTGCATAAAACCATATTTCTTTACCGACTTTTTTATGATTAGTCTTCTTCAACTCTCAGCACCTTCTTTCTAATCAGCATAATCAAAGCGAATATGAACACAAACAATACAATGGAGATCGATGCTGCTTTTCCGAAATCGTGTGTTGCAAACGCCATATCGTAAAGGTATACACCTAATACATCCACCTGTTTTGTCAACAGATAAACCTCTGTATAAATGTAGAATACCCAGATTGTTCTAAGACTTACTACGGTTACAAGCGTAGGCTTGATCGCCGGATATGTAATGGCTTTAAATTTCTGCCATGATGTTGCTCCGTCAATGTCAGCCGCCTCATAAAGACTGTTGTCCATAGACTGCAAAATCGCATTGAAGGAAATGTATGCATATGGGAAAAACTTCCAGATTGCAAAAATTGATACTAATATAAACGCACTGACCGGTTGGTCGAACCAAAGCGGCGCCTTGTCAGCAATCCCAAACACATCAACTACAAAATAATTAATGATTCCATAAATATTATTAAACATATAACGCCATGTGAAGATCAGACAAACCGCTGGAACCACATAGGAAAGAATAATAATTGAATTTACTAATTTCTTTCCGACAAACGGACGATTTAAAAATACGGATAATGCCAAACCTAAAACGGTACTGATTGACGTTACTACTACTGTAAATAAAAGTGTGATGGCTACGGATTTATAAAACGTCGGATCCGTAAATACATCAATAAAGTTTTTTAATCCTACAAATTCTGAAGGTAGATTCGGGTTCAACGGAACATCCTGACAACTGATCACTATGTTATAAATAAGCGGATAGCCAATCAGAAGCACCAATAAGATAATACTCGGCGCCAGAAGCGCGTATGCAAATTTTGTATCACTTCCTCCAAGCTTCTTTTTCTTTACACTCATTTTTCATCTTCCTTTGCAAATGGTAGGGAGAGGAAGATTCCTCTCCCTAGAATCAATATTATTTCATCAAACCTTCCACTGCTGTCTGAGCTGTTTTCAGTTCTGTATCTACATCTGCGTTCTGTACAACTACGTTGTTAACCATCTTACTGATTGCACCTGTATTTGTAACATCACCCATCTCTGTGAAGTTCTTTCCGTCAACAGCGCCGAATAACTGAAGGTTCGCTACTGCGTTTGCAATTTCTTCGTTCATATGAACATATGCTTTTCTTTCTTCCAGCTCTGTATATTCTGGCATTTCATCCACAGATTTGATTACTGGCTGAATTCCGCCTGGAGCCATGTTGAGCCAGTCAACGTTGTTTTCATCTTCTAACATAAAGCTTACAAATTTTTTCGCAGCATCTGTCTTAGCTTCGTCCATACCTGCAGCAATACCAAGAACTGTAATACATCCGTAAGCAGCCTCAGATTTTCTATTTGGAAGAACTAATGTAAGATCTTCAGCAAATCCTGCCTCTTTTACATTACCGAGAATGTAAGTAGAATACATAGCCATTGGTGCGTGTTTACCCACAAATGCGTCATTAACATCTGCTACTTCTGTAGATCCTGGCATAGAAAGTGCTGCAAGCTCTTTATAGTACTCTAATGCTTCTTTCATCTCAGGTGTATCAACAGTTACTTTTTTATCTCCATCAAATACGTTTGCTCCGTTAGAAAGTGCAAACTGAGAGAATACCTGCTCTGTAAATGCACTGTCAGAAGTCGGGAGTGCGATACCATACATCTGGTTATTCGGATCATGGAAAGCTTCTGCAACTTTTAATACTTCTTCCCATGTAGTTGGAACTGCTAAGTTCTTCTCTGCTAACATTGCTTCATTTACCCAGATACCCTGTACCCAGCTGCTCACTGGAACACCAACATAGCTTGCGCCATCTTCTGTTTTTGTTACTTTTAATGCTCCTTCATAGAAAGCATCTTCACCTTTTGCATCAACAACTTCTTTTACTGCATCTACGTCTGTAAACTGGTTTGCTACGCTTGTCTTAGCCTGATCCTGACTGTACTCTACAACTGCTGCAAGCTCACCATTTCCACCCTGTGTTGCAATTTTAGAATCATAGTCGTCCTCATTTACCGGAACAGACTCGACAACGATATCCGGATTTGCTTCCTGGAACTTGTCGATAAGCGCCTGAACAGCATCCTGTCTCTCCTGCTCTACCTGCATGTGCATGAAC
>OBJP01000635.1_pt1 | contig 22075 bp, 26 predicted proteins | sample 1519821 | NCBI WGS metagenome assembly OBJP01 (sample SAMN04209218, study PRJEB22552) | human gut metagenome | biome: gut; material: feces | host: Homo sapiens | place: USA: Oklahoma | reverse complement strand
CTATGAGTATCGGATTGCAACCGATATGGCGATGACGGTCAGAAAGATAATGATACTTCTCTACGGAGCTGGCGGAGTACCCGGCAGAGGTTAGATTCCTATGATACAGATAAGCAGTCTGTTCCTTAACGACTTCCCGAAAGCGATATGCTTGGCAAGGGATATTGAGAATAAATATTGCCACGACCGTTTAGGAAATGAAACGGTCAAGTACATAGCCATATTTTATTGGCTATGAATAAATCGAAAGGAGGACGCAAGAGGTGTCAAACTGCAAAACGATTGCCATATGCAATCAAAAAGGCGGAGTCGGAAAGACAACGACAACGGTTAATCTTGGTGTTGGTCTTGCAATGCAGGGGAAGAAAGTGTTGCTCATAGACGCAGACCCGCAGGGAGATTTAACTACTTGCCTGTTTGCTTCAATTATGCGATTTTGACGGTTCAATGCCATCACTGTTTTGGAGATTTCCGAAAGTCCCATTTCTGCAATATCGCTTGTGGCAAAGCCTAAAGCGTTCATCGTATCCTGTGTATTGAAATTGGTAACATCTCGAAAATCATCGGCTTCAAAATATTCGCCGGTATCAATTCCAAGTCTTGTCATAATCATATATGCCACGCTGTTTGTGACAACTTTTTTATACAAACTTGCTATCATCGTTTCGTCAAGCCCTTCAAGGAAGCTGTCCTCAGAAGCATAGATGAGGTCATTAAGATAATCCGGCAAATTATCTTCGGCGGCATTTTGTGCGGCACTCATAACTGCATCGCCCAAAGTGACTTTGTTATCCAGTTCTCCGAATGTGCTTTCAAGCGTTTCAATAACATCGTCTGTGTATTCGTCCCTCATATCCCAAAGTGGAACAGGACGGGAATATCTGCTCTCGTGGGTATCGGAAATATCGAAGTAATGGGTAAGTCTTTGCCTTGCTCTGTTTTCATCGGCAAATACCGCAATACCTCTTGCACCTTTATTTACCCATCGTCCAAAACTCTTATTCCAACGCTCGATTTCAAGAACTGCTGTTGCGTCCGGTCGCTGTGCATAGATAAGCAACTGCTCATCATATCGCAGCTTGTAGTTCCTGCACGCAGACTGCAAGAAATTCTGCCAGTTCTGCGGATTGGAAACAACCGTCTTGCAGGTTCTGTCATAGAGTTCGGATATGAGTTCGTATTTTCTTGACACTGCTTTTGCACCTCCTTATCGTATTTTTTCTTTACTTTTTATCTTTTCCTTATGCTCCTGACTGCTCATCCGTTCCACCTCCCAAATATGAGAACAGCTTGTTGGCTTTGGTTTCTTTCTGAAGTTCGATGATGAGTGCCATATCCGGTATCGTGATACCCGGAATCTTCAAAATACTCTCCATATCAAGCTGTTGTAGTTTCTTTTCCGTATTACAGCCGGAATCAAACAGCTTCGCCATTAACTTTGTTTTCTGTTGAAATGTCGATTTGCTCATCTTGCCGTCCTCCTTATTCGATTTCTATGACTACACGAATACTGCTGTCGCAGCCACTGCACTGTCTGGAAAGTTCCGGGAACAAAGACTGCACCCTCTGTCTTGACCTGCGGATAGTTTCAAAGCACGGTAAACCGTAGCCCTTGTAGTTGTTGACTATATCCTCAAGAGATAAGTCGCCGACTTTCAAATAACTGTATCGGTTGTAATAGCAGAGGATAAGCTGCATATCGTCATACCTTGTTTCAGGGCATTCTCTGAGGATTGAAAGCACCTTGCTGTCAACCGTTCTCTGCTTATTCATAAAGCACCTCCATAAAGTAAATGGACGGAGTTTTTTACGCTCCGCCCACCATTTTGTTTCTTATTTCTTTCTGTTTTTAATCTGCAAGAAGATAAAGCCGCCGATAATAAAGGCGACCAAAACAACTGCTACGATTGTCTTTGCGTCCATTATTCATTGCCCTCCTTTTTCTTCTTTCTCTTGGAAGCAACAACCGTTGCAACGATACCGAGTGCAGAAGCACCTGCAAGTGCTACCCAAAGACCGGTCTTTCTGTCATCGCCGGTTTTCGGTGTGTCACGAAGTTCGTTATGCATCTCGATTTCTACCGTTTCGCCGACCTTTACGGTCACTTTCTTATCGGCAGGTAAAATATATCCGGCAGATACATTGTCGCTGACCTCAGACACTGTGTATTCGCCGATACGAAGTCCATCTACGGAGATTTCGCCATTTTTATCGGTTGTAAAGGTGCTGTCATAACCGTTGACACCTGTTACTCTGAAAGTGAAGCCTTCCACCTTACCGTCGGAAGATGTCTTTTTAATTTTCAGGTTTCCTTTCATTGCTTCGTTAATAAATCCGACTCCCGCTTTGTTTTCTACTTTGTAGGTAGTTTCATCTTTTTCAATGAATACGGAATAAATGCCCTTATCAAGCACAAAGCCCTCCGGTGCTTTGGTTTCTCGCACAAGATATTTACCGTAGAGAAGTTCTTTCATCTCATAGATACCGGTTGCGGTTTCTTCAAGATTTCCGATAAGTTCATCGCCATCGTCCAGTTTACCGTCGCCATTAACATCCTTATATACTTCAAAAGTTGCACCTGTCAGTTTGTTATCCGGATAATCAGCGTCCACTTTGGTAAGTTCAATATTACCGTGAATATACTCGTCGGTAATTTCCACTTCGATGACCTGCTCATTCTCCCCGATGTTTACTTCGTAAGAAGTATCATCAAGCACAAAGCCTTCTGGAGCTTCGATTTCTCTTACAATCCATTTTCCATAAGGAACTTTTGCAAAAGAAAAACTGCCGTCCTTTTCAGATGTGGCAGTCATAATAGCGTGTTCTTTTGTAAATTCGGTTTCATCTGCTTTGAAAATGCCGATTAAAGCACCGCCCAGTACTTCTCCGTTCTCGTCAATCTTCTTACCGGATACAGAACCGTAAATGAGTTTGTTCTCAATCGGCTTACCGTCATTTACCTTGATTTCAACCGTTTCGGTATCCTGACCGGCATACTTGAATGTGAACGGATACTGTATGTCGGAGAGGATATAATGCTCATCTGTGGCAATTTCCTTGATATAGTAGCTGCCAAACGGAAGGTCTGTATTTGCAGTCGCTGCTTCGTTTTCATCAAGCGTGATAATCTCAATCAATCCGTCAGCCGGAATAACTGTGCCACTTGAAGATACAACATCTTCTTTTGCATAGAGTCCGAAACTGATGTTTTTGATTTCATTATTCTTGCCGATACCAAAGATTTCGTCCTGCTCTAAGATTTTTTCAAGAGAAATCTTCACTTTCTGTCGCTCGTTTACGAAGCTTGTTGCGGTTTCTGTTACCGCTACATCCTGTCCGGCATAAGTGAGTTCTACCGAATGCTTTTCTTTGTTAATGACCATACCTGTCGGTGCTTTGGTTTCAACAACGTTGTATTTACCGAGATAGAGTTCCTTGCTCTTGGCTGTTCCGTCTTCATCGGTCGTTACGGTATCTACTACATCGCCCTTGTGATAACGAAGTGTACCATCCGGTGTGATAACATCTTCATCGGCTGTGATTTCATAAACCGCCCCTGCAAGTCCCTTGACCTTATATACTGGCTGATAAATCACATCTTCATCTTCCTCGCCGGATACATTGACACCAAAGAATACTTCGCCGGTTTTCTCAACGGAAATCGTACCTTTCTGTGCCATATTCGGCTTGTCCACCTTAATCAATGTGATACCTCCTTCCTGTGTGGAATTTTCTTCCGTTACATCAAAGGAAACAGGAGTACTGTCGAGTACATATCCATACGGAGCCTGAACCTCAACAAGTGAATATCCCTTGCCATAGTCCAGTTTTTCAGGTGTAACAAGCTGACCGTCTGCGTCGGTATAGAATGTGTCGATGGTTGTCGGTGTAGGATAAGTAAATGTCATACTTACTTTGTTACCGACAGGGTCATAGATTTGAAAACCTGCACCTGCATACGGGATTGTCTTGCCTGTTTCTGCATCAACCTTTACGACCTTAATATATGACTCAAAGTTGGCATTGTTGATGAGATAACGGTAGGTCTGTCCGTCCTGAGAAATGAAAACATCAAAGTCTTTCATCAACTCACGACCTTCCCAGCCTTTGGTCTGATGAACGGTATATACACCATACGGCATATCCTTTGTCTGAGCAAAACCGTTTTCATCACAAACAATGGTATCTCTTTCATCTTTGTCGGCTTTTTCAAATGAGCCTGATGATTTCAAGTAGATTTCAAATTCCGCACCCTTTTCCGGTGTTTCAATCTTTGTTTCCCCATCATCAGTGTGCTTGATGATAGCAATATTGCCTTTCATAACCTGCTCAGTCACATCATTTGCCACAAGATTGTGTTCAATCGTAAAGAGTTTTGGCTCTGCACCGACCTTGTGAATTGTCTTATCAAGAAGATAACCCTCGCTCGGTGTGATTTCTCTGATTGTCCAGTCGCTGTCGCAGACATATTCCTTAGTTGTGAACTGTCCGTCGCTGTCAGTTACATACTTATCCACAAGTGTGTCGCCTTTATAAATTCCGTAAACAGCACCGGAGAGTTTAGCGTCACCCTGAGCAGTGCCTTTTTCTCGGTCGCTCTTTGTTACGGTTACGCTGAACTTCTTCAAGATATTTGTGAAATCACGGTTTGTAACCTCTTTCCACTGAATCGGTGCAGTCTGCTTTTCCGGAACAACATAGCGGATTGCTGTGTCCACTTCTTCGAGCGTATATGGTGTACTTCCACTGATAAGAACATCTTTGAATGTTGCAACACCGTTTTTATCGGTAACTGCATATTCATCAACGGCAATACCTGCAAGGGAAGTACCGTAAAGGTGGAATTTCACACCCTCCACAAGATTATCTTCCGATGATTTAATGACCTGAAGATTACCTCTCTTGAGAACATTGTTGAAGTTTACGGTTGCCACCTGACCGGCAACAACAGTTACTCTGTGAACCTCTTGCGGTACATATTTGTCGATAGATTGCTCTGTTACCGTATATACGCCCGGCATAAGGTTGTCAATCTGGAACTTACCGCCGTTTGCTGTGGTAACTGTCTGATTTACTCCGTTACCTGAAATAGTGAAATTGATACCATCAACCTTTCCGTCCTCAGATGTTTTCACAATCTGACAAGAACCGTAACTGACTTTCATCTTCACATATCCGGTCACAGGGTCGCTGACTTCCTGAGCATAAGTTACTACATCTTGCACGCTTGAATTTTGACCGTGCTTGCCCTCAGACCATACGACAACACCTCTGCGGACACCGTTTTTCTTACTTGCGGTAATGGTAAATTCCTTACTCGGTGCTTTATCCATTGACACCGTAAGTTTGTTTCCGCTTGTGGAAAATGTTACACCACTGATACTCGCCTTGAAAGCATAATTGGAGAGTACACCGTTTGAGTCTGCAAGGGTTGTAACATATTTGCTTCCGTTCCATTCAAGCTCATTGACTTTCGCTGAACCGCTTGATTTAGTACAGAAGCTCGGCACAACTGTGTGATTCTGCACACTGCTGACCATACTGTTGTAGTAACTCATAATCTTACTGCGAAGCGGATGTTTGGCATTGATAACATCTTTCACATTACTGCAACCACTGGCTGCTTTGTGATTAAAGTTTGCGTCACGCTCGCCTACGACAGTTTCCCAGATAAGAAGCTGTGTTGCATAAGCGTGAGCAATACTGTTTGCCGCACTTTCGTTCTGCGACCTCCAGCTTGTTGAAATCGTTCCTCGATAGCCGTACTGCAAGATACGACCGATAAAGAGTCTGATTTCATCGCCGGAGATAACTCCGTTTGCTGTGATATTGTTAAAATAATTTTCATCGTATTTGTTCATACTCTGACCGGAACTGAGTGAAACACCCGGCTCGATACAATAGGCAATATTACCGGAATACGAGCCGATTGCCTTTAAGTTGGTGTGGGTGGAACTGCCGGTATGCCAACCGTTCTTCAAAGTAAGGTTACTGTGTCCCCACACTCCGTCGTAATTTGCGTCGCCGTCACGAGGGAAATCAACCATATACACATTGGTTTTTTCTCCGCTTGCGGCAAACGCTGTGCTTGTCCCAATACTCATAAATGCACTGAAACTGAGAACCGTCGCCATAACAAACGATACGGCTCTCTTGATTTTCGTCTTTACCATCTAAGTTTCCTCCTTAAAATGAAAGAACGCACCGATTATCTCAGTGCGTCCGATACTGTATTTTATTTTGTTTTTTAGCAGTAGCCGATATAGATTTCATATTCCGTATCGGATACCTTTTCTACCCATACCCATACTGCGGTAAATCCTTCCACATTTTTGTATCTGTTCAGCCTGCTTTGAATATCGTCCTTAATGCCTGTGCGTTTGGCATTTGCAGTGATAGGATTATCCCAACAATCCGTAGCGGTACTATCCAGTTCCAAACCAATGCTTTGAGCATCTTTAATATCTGAGTTTCTAATAAGTAAAGTTCCTTCATCGGTATAATGTTTCGTCATTGTTGTCACTAATCCAATATAAATTTTTCCGATTTCAGTGACCTTACGCTGTTCCCAAGAATGAACATAAACCGGTAATAACAGAGTTATATGCGTTTTTAACCGAAAGTATGAAAAAACGCACTTTAGTTCGAATATTTGTGGTTTTATTGAAAAAATCAAATTTCTATGGTACAATATATATACTTACACTTTAACTAAGAAAGAGGTGCAATGAAATGGCTGTTAGTTATAAAAAATTGTGGCACATTCTTGTTGACAGAGATATGAAGAAAAAAGACTTAGAAGCTCTTGCTGGTTTAAGTCATTACACAATGAGCAAAATGAGCAGAGATGAAAATGTGACGACCGAAGTGCTTGGAAAAGTATGTGCTGCACTTGATTGCAATGTAGAAGATATTATAGATTTTCTTCCTGATGAAGAAAACTGAGTCCGTTTTATGGGACACTAATTATTTTATACTTAAAAATAGTGCCATTGTCAGATAAAATATAAATAGCTACAACAAATAATACGGAGGTTTATTATGAATAAACAGCAGTTAGCTGCAAAGATTTGGGAGTCTGCAAACAAAATGCGTTCCAAAATCGAAGCAAATGAATACAAAGACTATATCTTAGGATTTATTTTCTATAAATTCCTTTCGGAGAAAGAAGTTAAATATCTGAAAGCTAATGATTGGACTGACGAGTATCTTCCCGAATTAACAGAAGAAGATACTGATACGGTTGAAAGCATTCAGAAGAACTTGGGATATTTTATTTCTTACGACAATCTCTTTTCAACTTGGCTTGCAAAAGGCAGCGATTTCAGTGTTCAAGATGTTCGTGACGCTCTTTCAGCGTTTAGCCGTTTAATAAACCCAACCCACAAGAAAGTGTTTGAGGGCGTTTTTGATACTCTGCAAACTGGTCTTTCAAAATTAGGTGATAGTGCTGCTTCGCAGTCAAAGTCTATTAGCGAACTCATTCAGCTTATAAAAGATATTCCTATGGATGGTAAGCAGGGCTATGATGTTCTTGGATTTATTTATGAATATTTGATTGAAAAGTTTGCGGCGAATGCAGGTAAAAAAGCCGGCGAGTTCTACACTCCGCACGAAGTATCATTGCTTATGTCTGAAATAGTTGCAAATCACTTGAAAAACAGAGAGAAAATTGAAATATTCGACCCTACAAGCGGTTCTGGTTCCTTGTTAATCAACATCGGTAAGAGTGCTTCAAAGTTCATTGAGGGCGAAAACAAAGTTAAATACTACGCTCAGGAATTAAAGCAGAATACATATAACCTTACTCGTATGAACTTGGTAATGCGTGGTATTGAAGCAGATAACATAGTAACAAGAAACGGCGATACTTTGGAGGACGACTGGCCGTATTTCGATGAAAACGACCCGACAGGAACATACAATCCACTCTATGTTGACGCCGTAGTTTCCAATCCTCCATATTCACAGGCTTGGAATCCAGCTGATAAGGATACTGACCCTCGTTATGCCGGTTATGGTCTTGCACCAAAGGGTAAGGCAGACTATGCCTTTTTGCTTCACGACCTTTATCATATTAAGCCTGATGGCATTATGACTATTGTTCTTCCTCACGGTGTTTTGTTCCGTGGCGGCGAAGAAGGCGAAATTCGCAAGAACTTAATTGAAAAAAATAAGATTGATACAATCATAGGATTGCCTGCAAATATTTTTTACGGCACAGGTATTCCGACAATAATTATGGTGTTGAAGCAAAAGAGAACCAATACAGATGTTCTTATAGTAGATGCTTCAAAAGGATATATCAAAGAGGGCAAAAACAATAAGCTGAGAGCTTCAGATATTAAGAAGATTGTAGATGTTGTTACACGGAGAGAAAGCGTGGACAAGTATTCACGAGTTGTCAGCCGTGACGAAATCAGAGAGAACGATTATAACCTTAATATTCCGAGATATGTGGATTCCTCAGAGGCGGCAGAATCTTGGGATATTTTTGCGTCTATGTTCGGCGGTCTACCGGCATCTGAAATTGATGAACTCAAAGAATATTGGACAGCTTTCCCGGCACTTCGCTCTGATTTGTTTGAAAATACATCTTCCGAATATTGCAAATTCGTAGTTAAAGATATAAAAAAGGCAATTAAAGAACACAGTGATATAACAAGTTTTGAAAACGAGTTCAAGTCCGTTTTTGCTGATTTTGATACATATTTGTATGATGAGCTGATTACAAAGATGGAAAGTCTCAGTATCTCTAAAACAGAGGAGCTTTTATCAAAAAATATCTTTGCACGAATGGCTGCCATCCCGTTAGTTGACAGATATGAAGCATACCAGCTTCTTGATGATGACTGGACTAAGATTGCCGTAGATTTGGAAATTATTCAAACAGAGGGCTTTGGAGCAACTAAAATTGTTGACGCTAATATGGTGGTCAAGAAAAAAGGAAATGTTGAGCAGGAAGTACAAGAAGGATGGAAAGGTCGCATTATACCATTTGACCTTATTCAAAGCACTATACTTGCCGATGACAAGCAAGCATTAAGTGAAAAAGAAAATCGACTTTCAGAAATTGCTTCCGAATACGAAGAAATACTTGACACACTTTCCGAGGAAGAAAAAGAGGCTGATTTTGTAAACGAAGATAGCTGGGTCTTTGCAGAAATCAAAAAAGCTATGAAATCCGACGGTGTTGAACCTGAAACAAAGGAAAAACTTAAATCTGTTTCGGAATTGAATACAGAAGAAAAAGCATTGAAAACTGCCATTAAGCGTGATAATGCCTTGCTTGAAGAAAAAACGAAAGATACGATTGAACACTTGTCCGATGAACAAGTTCTTGAACTTCTTAAAGATAAGTGGATAAAGCCGCTTATTGATAATCTTATGCAGTTGCCGGATAGCATTATATCTGATTTGGTTTCAAAGCTTGAAGCACTTGCAAAGAAATATGAAACTACTTTCGCAGATGTCGAAAATCAAATAGAAGAAACAGAAAAATCACTTTCTTCTATGATTGATGACCTTGAAGGTAGTGAATTTGATATGCTCGGTCTTGCTGAACTCAAAAAATTGCTTGGAGGTAGTGCAAAATGACAAAAATAACAGACATTCCGGCAATTCGCTTCAAAGGGTTTAGTGACACTTGGGAACAGCGTAAGTTTTCAGATTTAGTGCAAATAGAGCGAGGTGGTTCGCCAAGACCTATTGATGATTTCATTACCGACTCGCCTGATGGATTAAATTGGGTGAAGATTGGCGATGCTCCCGCACAGGGCAATTATATAACAAAAACCGCAGAAAAAATCAAACCGGAAGGACTATCAAAAACGAGAGAAGTTCATCCGGGAGATTTAATCTTATCTAACTCTATGAGCTTCGGAAAGCCTTATATTATGGGCATAGATGGGTGTATTCACGACGGCTGGCTACTAATTAGAAATACCTATAAAGCTTTTGATTTGACATTTTTGTGCCATTTGCTCGGTACTCCTCAAATGATAATTCAGTATAAGTCACTTGCGGCAGGTAGCACAGTAAATAACCTTAATAAAGAGCTTGTTGGAAACACTGTCGTAACAATCCCAACTATAAAGGAGCAACGAGTTTTAGGACAGTATTTAGAAACCCTTGACAACCTTATCACCCTTCATCAGCGTAAGTATGACAAATTGACCAATGTCAAAAAATCTATGCTGGAAAAAATGTTTCCACAAAATGGCTCCAATGCACCCGAAATTCGTTTTAAGGGATTTACTGAAGCTTGGGAACAGCGTAAGTTGGGGGATATATATGGTTCGATTGGAAATGCATTCGTAGGAACAGCTACTCCGTACTATGCAGAACATGGACATTTTTATTTGGAATCTAACAATGTAAAAGACGGACAGATAAATCATAACGCTGAAATTTTCATAAATGATGAATTTTATGAAAAGCAAAAAGATAAATGGCTACATACCGGAGATATGGTTATGGTTCAGTCAGGGCATGTTGGACATGCAGCTGTAATCCCTGAAGAATTGGACAATACAGCGGCTCATGCCTTAATTATGTTCAGAAATCCCAAAGAAGAAATTGAACCTTACTTTTTGAATTATGAATATCAGACAGATAAAGCCAAAAAGCAAATTGAGAACATTACTACTGGTAATACCATAAAACATATCCTTGCATCAGATATGCAGGAATTTGTAGTTGATATTCCAAAATATGAAGAACAGAAAGCGATTGCGGGCTATTTTTGTAAACTCGACCATCTCATCACTCTTCATCAGCGTGAGTTAGAAAAGTTGAAAAATCTCAAAAAAGCGTGCCTTGAAAAGATGTTTGTCTGAGATGTAAAAGCAAATTTTAGAAGTTAGGAGGAACTCGAAATGATTTTTAATAAAGAGTCGGATTTTGAAGCGGCTTTGATAAAAATACTATCCGAAAAAGGGTGGGAAAAAGAAGTCCTTAAAAATTACTCTGAACAAGATTTGCTGCGAAATTGGGCAAATATACTCTTTGAAAACAACAGAGATATTGACAGACTGAACGATTATCCTCTAACCGATAGCGAAATGCAGCAGATTTTAGAGCAAATCGAAGCTCTCAGAACACCGTTAAAGTTGAATGGCTTTATTAACGGAAAAAGTGTTTCTATCGTAAGGGATAACCCTGATGATAAATTACATTTTGGTAAAGAAGTCAGCCTTAAAATTTATGACCGCCGTGAAATTGCCGCCGGTCAAAGCAGATACCAAATTGTGCAGCAGCCTAAATTCCCAACAAAATCGAAATTACTTAATGACCGCCGTGGAGATTTAATGCTGCTCATTAACGGTATGCCTGTTATCCATATTGAACTCAAAAAGAGCGGTATTCCGGTTAGTCAGGCTTGCAATCAAATAGAAAAGTATTCTCACGAGGGAATATTCAGTGGACTGTTTTCTTTGGTTCAGATTTTTGTTGCAATGGAACCAAACGAAGCTGTTTATTTTGCAAATCCGGGTCCGGACGGCAAGTTTAATCCGGATTATTATTTCCATTGGGCAGATTTTAATAACGAGCCGATTAACGAATGGAACAAGGTGGCATCTACTCTTCTATCTATTCCTATGGCACATCAGCTTATCGGCTTTTATACGGTTGCTGATGACTCAGACGGCGTACTTAAAGTAATGCGTAGCTATCAGTATTTTGCGGCAAGTGCTATTTCTGATAAAGTTGCAAAAGCAAAATGGGAAGGTAACAATCAGCTCGGCGGATATATTTGGCACACAACCGGTTCCGGCAAAACAATGACAAGTTTTAAGTCAGCTCAGTTAATCGCAAGCTCAAAAGACGCCGACAAAGTAATTTTCCTTATGGATAGAATTGAACTCGGCACTCAGTCACTGAAAGAGTATCGTGGCTTTGCCGATGAAAATGAATCCGTACAAGCAACCGAAAACACAAATGTGTTGATAACAAAACTCAAAAGCAGCAATCCGGCAGACACACTTATCGTTACTTCCATTCAGAAAATGAGTAATATCAAAGACGAAGCCGGTGGATTGAACGCTCGTGACATTGAACTTATCAGCGAAAAGCGTATTGTGTTCATAGTAGATGAAGCTCATCGCTCTACTTTTGGGGATATGTTGCTGACAATTAAAAACACATTTCCAAAGGCAATGTTCTTTGGCTTTACCGGTACGCCTATCCAAGACGAAAACCAAAAGAAAAAGAATACTACAAGCACTGTATTTGGTAATGAGTTACACAGATAGAATAAACAAGAAATGAGCAAACAACTGAATAACTGAGCTTTGTACCGAGCCACGGAACCTGAATGAGTTACCAAATAGCCGGACATTGAGAATAACGGGATAACTATATCCTTGCGTTCTTGATGTTCGGCTATTTTTTTGTTGCTCCGAAACGGAGAAGCAAATGAAAAAGCAGTGGCAGGCATACATAGCTAAATACCCGTAATCTCCAAATTTTCTATATAAAAAAGCAATTTTAGAAAATTCAAAGGAGATTACGAAAATGACAAACAAACTTACATTAACGGAACAAGAAGAATTATTTGCAAAGGACTGTAAACTTATCAATCTCAAATATGAATATGACGGATATACCGGCACAGAGAAATGGGCAGTTGTTACCGAACTTACTGAAGAAGAACTGTGGGATAAATATCCGGATATTATTAGCAGATACACTCCATTTGTCCTGCTGTCTATGGCACAGGGAAAAGTGATTATTGACGATAACAGAGAAACTCATAGATGTGAAATGCGAGATGCAAGACATTTAGATGCCTTTTGTTATGAAGATGATTTATTTGAGCAATTCCATAATGAAGCATTCTTGGACTTTGTTGACCCATTTGAACTCAGAGAAGCATTATAGATGTGAATCATACGCTTGTTTATTATGACCACAGAACCGAAGGAAGCAAGAAAGGTTGCTATTTCAATGTGAACACAACCAAGACACCGGCAGGTATGCGACAAGTTCCAATGCTTGAATTTGTGAAGGAAGCATTTTTAATGGAAAAAGAAAGGCAGGAACTTCTCGGACTGCATTGTGAAGCTACGGTTGACGGATACACTGATTTTGTTTTTGTAAATCGTTTTGGTCAGCCGCAACATCAAGCAACCCTCAATAAAGCAATCCGTCGTATCATAAGAAATTGTAATGATAAGCAGTTTCTGGAAAGTGAAAATCCAGAGGTTTTACTTCCTCACTTTAGCTGTCATTCCCTTAGACATACATTTACTACAAGAATGTGCGAAGCCGGTGTAAATGTTAAAGTTATTCAGGACGCACTCGGACACAAAGACGTATCCACGACATTGAACATTTACACAGATGTAACAAAGGAATTAAGAAAGTCAGAGTTTGAGGGATTAGAATTGCAATTTAATCAGTAAGTAATCATATAATCAGAAAGAGAGCATATGCCGTAGAGATACGGTGTGTGCTTTCTTTACTTTATGACGAAAAAGTGGTAGAATGAAGCACAGGACTGATAGCAATGCTATCAAACCCAAAACTAAATATGGCTATACACCATTTACACCAATTTTTACACCAAACCTCATTTTTACCTTCACGAAACAGATGGGAATGGTGTAAAGAGGTTGAATACAAGCCCATTTATAGGCGATAAAATTTATAAAATGGTTTTAAGTCGTGAGTGGACGATTTCGTCCCGACAATGAAGTCCCTGGACGCTAAGAAGGGCGAAGGGAAGGCTGAAAAGGCAGTAGAAAATGCTGCTGTGGCAGAGGAAAAGGTTGCAGAAAAGATTGATTTCTCCAACGTAAAAATCGAACCATTGTTTGAAGAAATGATTGATTTCGATACCTTTGCAAAGGCTGATTTCCGTGCAGTAAAGATTCTGGAATGTGAAGCAGTACCGAAGTCAAAGAAGCTTTTAAAGTTCACTCTGGATGACGGAACAGACCGGAAACGCACGATTTTAAGCGGTATTCACGAGTATTACGAGCCAGAAGATCTGATTGGCAAGACAGCGATTGCAATCGTAAATTTGCCTCCGAGAAAGATGATGGGCATTGATTCCGAGGGTATGCTGATTTCAGCAGTACACGAGGAAGATGGACATGAGGGATTAAATCTTCTCATGGTGAATGACTGGATTCCGGCAGGTGCGAAGTTGTACTAAGAATCAGAAAATCCATAGACTTTTATGAGTTTATCGAGTGTTTGACATCAAATTGACATCAAATTTGTGTCATTCGGTGGACTAATATGGACTGAAAAGGGATGTTTTAGAAATCAGAACCTTTCAAAACTTAATAGTTGAATGCTATTAAAAGGACATTTTCCAATAAAACGGAGAGTGTCCTTTTTCTGTTGTTATGGTCAAAACAAAATCAAAATAACACAAGGAGGGTTCTATTATGACAAGTACAGCGTTAGGAGCAGAAACCAAAAAGGAAGAAAAGATTATTTTTATCAGCGATGCACATGAGAAATTCTACTACGAGAAGTTAAAGGAAGTCCGGTATCAGGATGTTTACCACAAGGCACTCTGCTATTGTCTTGGGATCAGCGATGATACCAGAAGAAATGTTTACAGAATTTATGATTTCAAAACAGGATGCGTAATAACAGAGTGTTTACACGAAGGCTGGCAGACCAGTGGAAGTGTGAGAGTGATCAGAATGGCATTCAATCTGTATTGCAATGGAACACCAAGTGTTTCCGATTATGAAGATGCAGAAGAACAGGTGGACGAGTGCAGGCAGTACACGGTGGAGGAAATATTCTGCTGTGCTTATGCACCATATTTCTGGCAGGCAATTCAGATTCGGTATCCGGAATATGCCACATACAACCATAAGCTGTATGCCTTATTGGGAGGAACAGACTAATGTTAAAAGTCAGATTGATGGGAACAAAGAATGATATTAAGTGGTTCGGAAAGATTTTGCAGAGGAATCCGAAAGTGGAAGTAACGGAGTTTTCCGAGATGTATCCGAATAAGGGAACGAAGAAATTTTACAGGGCGTATGTAGAAGTAAAGAAAAGAAACGTAGCAGAAAAATAGCAGAAAACAAAGGAGAATCTATCATGTGTAAAATAATCGCAATCGCAAACCAAAAAGGTGGTGTGGGCAAGACCACCACAACCAGTAATTTAGGCATAGGATTGGCAAAACAGGGCAAGAAAGTCCTGCTGATTGATGCCGATGCACAGGGCAGTCTGACAGACAGTCTTGGCTTCACAGAGCCGGACAAGCTAGAGGAAACACTTGCAACAGCACTTGGCAATATCATCAATGATGAAGATATGGAAGCGGATTATGGTATCCTGAAACACAAAGAGGGAATTGACCTGATGCCGGGAAACATTGAGCTTTCCGGTCTGGAAGTATCACTTGTAAATGTGATGAGCAGAGAGCTTGTGATGCGTTCCTACATAGAGCTGGTAAAGGATAATTATGATTATATTCTGATTGACTGTATGCCCTCTCTCGGCATGATTACTATAAACGCTTTTGCCTGTGCGGACAGTATTCTGATTCCAGTGCAGGCGGCATATCTTCCGGCAAAAGGGTTGCAGCAGCTTATTAAGACCATAGGAAAGGTCAGGAGACAGATTAACCCGAAGCTGATGATTGAGGGGATTCTGCTGACAATGGTGGATGCTCGAACCAATTATGCAAAGGACATTACTGCATTACTGGTGGAGAATTACGGTAGCAAGGTGCGGATATTTGAAAACAGTATTCCCATTTCCGTCCGTGCGGCAGAGATTTCCGCAGAGGGTGTCAGTATCTACGAACATGATCCGAAAGGCAAAGTAGCCGCTGCTTATCAGTCTTTGACGGAGGAGGTGCTTGGGAATGAGTAAAGCAGGAAGTGCCGCAAAGGTAAAATTAAGCAGTTATGATGATTTATTTGGAAATGCAGAAGAAAAGACAGGGAGCGAAGAGCAGATTATCAGAGCCAAGCTCACGGATTTGCATGAGTTTAGAAATCATCCGTTCCGTGTACTGGACGATGAAAAAATGGAAGAAACAACGGAAAGCATCAGTAAGTATGGGGTGCTCGTACCGGGAATTGCAAGACCGAGGGCAGAGGGTGGCTATGAAATCATAGCCGGACACCGCAGAAAACGAGGTTCAGAACGGGCAGGAAAAGAGGATATGCCTGTGATAGTCCGCAATTATACAGACGATGAAGCTACGATTATCATGGTGGATTCCAACATTCAGCGTGAGGACATTCTGCCAAGTGAGAAGGCGAAAGCTTATGCCATGAAATACGAGGCTATGAAGCATCAGGGCAGAAAAGGAAACGGAAATACGCTTGACGAGGTAGGAGAAGCTGCCGGAGAAAGCGGAAAGACGGTGCAACGGTATATCTGGCTTGCAAGGCTGTCCGATGAGCTGCTAGAGTTGGTTGACAGAAAGAAAATCGGTCTGGTACAGGGTGTTGACATTTCCTTTCTGTCGGAAGATGCACAACAGTGGGTGCTGGTAATCCTTGAGGAAAGCGGAGCAAATATTTCCACAGTACAGTCTGCCAAGCTGAAGGAATATGGGAAAAGCGGCGAACTGACGCTGCCGATGGTGCGTCTGATACTGACCGAGGAAAAGCCGAAAGAGAGGAAAGTTACAATCAAGTCTGAAAAAATCAGCCAGTTTTTTTCAGAGGAATACTCCAGCGAAGAGATTGAGGGGATTATCCTGCAATTATTGGAGGAATGGCAGAAGAAACAGTAAAGGGGGTGCGGTAAAATGGGTAAACAGATACAGTTTGATTATTACTATGGGATTGAAGCAGAACAGTTTTCCTTTTATCGTGTTCCTCGGTTGCTGATTAAAGACGAGCGTTTCAAGGGGCTTAGCAGCGATGCCAAGCTCCTGTACGGTCTGATGCTTGACCGTATGTCACTGTCTATGAAAAATGGCTGGTTGGATGAAGAAAACAGAGCCTATATCATTTATACTCTTGATAATGTCATGGAGGATTTGGGATGTGCAAAAGCAACCTGTGTTAAGATTATGAAAGAGTTGGACAGTGATAATGGGATAGGATTGATCGAAAAGAAACGCAGGGGACTTGGAAAACCGGATATTATTTATGTAAAGAATTTTGCCACAATAGGAGAAGCAGAAGAAGAAACGCCTGCAAATGCTGATGTTTCCACAGAAGTTCAGGATTTGAACCTCAAGAGTTCTAAAAGTTATACTTCCAGAAGTTCAGAAACTGAACTTCAAGAGGTTCAAAAAGCAGACTTCCAGAAGTCTAAAAATTTTACTTCAAGAAGTACAATATCTGAACTTGCGGAAGTTCAAAAAGCAGACCCTAATTATACTAACTATAATCATACTAACCAGAGTAATATTGATAGGAATTATATCAATCCTATCAATCAATCCGGCAGTGAGTTGGAAGGGGAGATTGATGTGATGGAAGATGTCAATGCTTACATGGAAATCATCAAAGAGAATATTGAGTACGAACATCACATGAAATATGGCAGATGGCAGGACAAAGGGCTGTATGAGGAATTGTATGAGGTAATCTGCGAGATTGTATGTGTGAAGCATAAGACTGTTAAAATCGGTGGAAATGATTATCCATATGAGCTTGTAAAATCAAAGTTCCTCAAACTGAATAGCTCCCATTTGGAATATGTGATAGGATGTATGCAGGAAACAACTACGAAAATTGCAAATATCAAGGCATATATGGTAACAGCTCTTTATAATGCACCCTCAACGATGAATCATTATTATCAGCAGGAGGTACAGCATGATATGTACGGAGGTGGCTGGAATGAAAAGAATATTGGTTAAAATTGTGCTTCCGGTATCGTTGCTGGCAGTTTGGATGATAACCTGTTATCCGATTTGCAGAAAAGCAGAAGGATTTGATTTTTTCCTGTATTGGGTACTGGTCGGCTGTCCTTATGGGATCAGAAAAATGTGTATGATTCTCATACCAAAAAATTTCGGAATTGCAGGAAGTATAGGAATACTGGCACTGAACTGTATTGTAGGTGGTCTGATTGGCGGTGTGGTTGTAATTCTGAGAATGGTTATGGTGCTGATGGAGATAATAAAGATAATCAGTGATACTTCTGGACACGATGTCCAAAGGTGCAGATGAAAAGCGAAAATGAAAAAGGCATTGTTCATCAATCAGAACAACACCTTTAATTATCATCCGGGACGTATTCCATAATCTCTTCAATCCGGCAGTTAAGTATCTGGCAAAGCCTGTTTAAAATAAGCGTTTTTACAACAAGGTTCTGCCGAAGCCGCTGAAGCTGTGCTTTATCAATGCCATAATCTTTGATAAGCTGGTACTGGCTGATTCCTTTTTCCTTTAGCGTACGCCAAAGCGGATCGTATTTAATCATACTGAAAGCTCCTTTCCACACTTGTATTCTAAGTGCATGAAACATATAATAATATGGTGCGTGTACGCACCATAAAACATACAAGGAGAGTAAAAAAGTTATGGAACATAATGAGTTTAAGGATCAGCTATACGAAGTATTAGATGAAAATGATGTGGCTTTAGGGATTGAGGATATAGATACCTCTGATGCCGCAAATATTTTTACAATAAAAACAAGGGACGGAAGTGTTTTTGAAATAGAAACACGGAAGATTGAATAAGAGGCAGCACGATGCCTCGAAACAGGAGGTTTGCAACTGTGGAGAAAAGTTACATTACAGACATAGAACGGGAACGGTGCAAAAAGGTTGCCGCAGCCTATGCAGAACTGTATGAGCTGGAAAGCATTTTGGTATTGGATGTAGGACGGTACGGTTTTGTGAAGCTGCAATATTACACACCGGAGTATGGATTTAATGATGTTATAACCTATACAGACAGTGAGAGTATGTTTGAGGACTTATGGCAGGAATGGCTTGATACCCGGCTCTATCTCTTCGCAAAGGGAACGCCGATGCTGGAAATGGGATATGAGGAAATCTTCAAATGTCTGCCGGAGGAAAAACAGAAAGAGCTTTTAGAGCAAAAAGCAGTATTTGCAAAAATGGCAGAAATAGAACTGAAATAAAACAGCGTCAGGGCAGTTATGAATTGAAAGATTTGTAGCTGCCCTTTTTTTATTGCTTTTGGACACGATGTCCAGAAGCGGAAAGGAGCAAAATGGAATCATTACGAGATGTAAAAAGAGTTATGGAACGGGAGATAGAGAAAGGGAGCTGCCCATTACAGTTTGAATATCTGGAATTTGGAGAAAAACCGTTTCAGTTCATAGAATCAGAGGAAAAGCTGAATGAGGTGCTTTCGTATTTGTTGCGGTTGGGGGAATATAGAGGATATACGGAGCATCTTGTAGGAAATAACGTGTATATGGATTTGGATATGTTGTGCCGGAAAATTCAGTTTAAGCGTACCCATTCCCCTGTGGAGCGTAGTGAAATCCAGTGGAAAATACAACGCTATAAAAATAAACTGAAACCGGACTATGCAGGTAAGGTTTGTTTAGAAATAGTGCAGTGCGTTTTCAGTCTGCCGGAAGGAGCAGCGGAGAAGTACCAGATTGTATATGATGGACAGAAAACCTATGCTTTTGCCATGTCAAATAAGTATATTCTGGGACTTTTTACTCATTGTGAAGCCGCAAGAAAATCTGCTGTGGAGGACGGTGTGGAGTTTGTACATCTGCCGGAGAATGAACAGAAAATCGTCAGTCTTGAAAATGTGAGGAATGTGTTGTTTCAGGCATTGCTGCTTGATAATGTTACGGTGGAGAATGGTCTGTTCCATGCACAGATGTGTACGGTTATGCTGTTGAAATAAATGTACCGGAAATATTTGATACAGGCATAAATTTTGTTATAATGGCTTTGAACAGAATTTGTCCGAAAGAGGGATTGTATGAAACCAAATCATCATTCACTGGCATATAAACAGCAGAAACAGCCGAATAAGACCTATAAGGATTTAAAACAGAAGCAGAAGATGAAAATAGCAGACTGGATGTTTCGGGAAACCTGCATTTTCTATAAGGAAAATGGAGAGATACCAAATGAGGAGGTAGCAAAGCAGATTATTGACCGGATTTATGAAAAACTGAAATCTCTTGCAATCTGGGTTCCGTATGAAGAGGTTTACCGAGCATATCTTTTAAAATTGCCACGATATGAGCTTCGTATTGCGGAAAATGGGATACCGGAAGAAAAGCCGCCGAAGGAGAAAAAGGAGGATGTGCCGAAAAAGAAAAAGGGAAGCAGTAATAAGCGGTGTCCGGTATGCGGCAGGAGAATGAAACAGCAGTTTATTGGTTTGCAGCATTGCAAATGTGGAATGAGCTGGAAAAAGGACATCGGCTTTTTTGAGCGAACCGGAGATATGGTGTTTGCCTTGGAGCGGAGAAAAATAGGAAATAAACAAAAACAGTGCCCTGTCATTCGATATAAGGAATAGGGCATGGAAAAACAGAAAACAGCGTCAGGGCAGTTATGAGTCGAAAGATTTGTAGCTGCCCTTTTTTATTGCTTTTGGACACGATGTCCAGAAGCCGGATGGAGGTCAGATGAAATGAAAAAGAGAGAATTTCAGAAAAAAGCAGCCGCAGCGTTATTGGGAAAACTGGCAGATGTTGTGATGGAACTGGAAGAAAATCCAAACATCACAATAACGTCGGAGTATCATAGTAGCTATTTTAAATTGAGAAAGAATTACAATCTGATTCAGATTTCGGTCAAGCAGACAGGAGAGCTGACGTATCAGTTGACGGATATGCTGGGAAACACAGGCAGAAGTCAGATTTATGTACAATATCATGCTGGAGATGATCCGGAACATTTGATAAAGAAGTTTGTTGAGGATTTTGGGCGGCTTTATAAGGATTTTCTTTTAGCGGGAACGCTGCATGATTTTGTTCGTATCCAGTTATCTGTGGATGCAGATACAGAGGAAGCATTAAGGGAGTACGAGGACTGTATCAGAGCAGGCTGCCTGTAAATCAGAATTTTTGGACACGATGTCCAGAAGCGGAAAGGAGAGAACATGAAATATTTACTACATCGGCTGCTTGTTCCGCCCTGAAGGAACAGCAGTAAAAAGGAAAGAAGGAGGTACAGATGCAGGAAGAAGTAACGCAGAAAACAATCGCCCTTGTGATTAAGGCTGCAAAGCTGGATGCCAATATCCTGAAATCTGCCATGAGAATGTATCTGAATCATTGCAGAAAACAGGCACAGAAAACGCATGGGAAAGTGTCGGTTAAGGAACTGGTGGGCGAGGGTGCAGGTGCTTCATCCATTGAAATCACAGATGGCAATATCAAATCCTTTGAGCGGGTAGCTCGTAAATACAATGTTGATTTTGCTGTGAAAAAGGATAAGACCACCGAGCCACCGAAGTATCTGGTATTTTTCAAGGGCAGGGATGCCGATGCTGTGGCACAGGCATTTAAGGAATTTGTTTATGGAAATGAGAAAAAGAACAGTAGGACTTCTGTAAGGCAGAAATTAAAGCATTTCCGGGATGTGGTATCAAAGGATCAGAACAAAGAACGGAGCCGGGAAAAGAATAAGGACAGGGGGCAGAGCCTATGACTAATATCATAGCAGGCATTACCAAAGATTTAAAAGCTGTCCCCAAAAAGCTGAAGGAAAAAGCAAAAAGTGCAGATGTTAAAAAGCTGATACTGCTGAATCTTCCCTATGTGCTTGCCGGGTACTTCTGTAATAAGGCAGCATTTTTATGGAGAGTGGCAGAGGGCAGTAATGCGTCTGACAAGATGATGGTAGTAATGAGCCAAATGGACAGGATGTTTTCCAATCCGTTCCCCAGTTTTTTTCTGAGTGATTTGCTGATTGGAATCGCCGGAGGCGTTGCCTTAAAATTCATTGTTTATTATAAGGCGAAGAATGCCAAGAAATTCCGGCAGGGTGTGGAATACGGTTCTGCACGGTGGAGTGCATAATCTTAACTGTAAACAACGACTTTATGGACGCAGGAGGATATGCACATGAGCAATTACAATAAAATCACAGCCCTTTACTCCCGCCTTTCCGTAGGCGACGAGGACAGGGACGGCGGCGAGAGCAACAGCATACAGAACCAAAAAATCT
>OBJP01000617.1_pt1 | contig 22471 bp, 16 predicted proteins | sample 1519821 | NCBI WGS metagenome assembly OBJP01 (sample SAMN04209218, study PRJEB22552) | human gut metagenome | biome: gut; material: feces | host: Homo sapiens | place: USA: Oklahoma | reverse complement strand
GGGGCCGCAGGAGATAATCCTGCGGCCCCGTCGCTTTGTGCCGATAGGTAACGAGCGTTAGCGCTCCATATTGGGGACGATGCTGCCTTCGGTCACCGCGTGCACGGCCAGGCGCATGATGTTGTCGTAGCCGGTCTTGTTGAGAATCTCCGAGATACGGCGCTTGATCGTGCCCTCGCTCATAAACAACTCGGCCGCAATCTCGCGACGGCTCTTGCCTTCGCAGGCAAGGCGCAAAATCGACAGCTCAACGTCGTCGAGCGCCGCCGTGCCCGAAAAGATGCTTTCGGGCGGCTTGGGAAACGTGCAGTAACCCGCCAGCGTGGAGCGCATCACGGCAAAGAGCTCATCGATGCCGACGTTCTTGTACACAAAGCTGTCGACGCCTGCCTCGCGCGCCTGATCCACAAACGTAATCTCGGGCATGCCCGTCATGATAATGACGCGGCACTCGGGCAGCTGCTCCTTGATGCGCGCCGCCGCCACGATGCCGTTGGAATCGTGCTCAGTGCACACATCCATCAGTATCATGTCCGGGCGCTCCTTGAGCGCAACGTCCAAGGCATCTGAGGCATCGGCGATGGCGGCAACAACGGTCATGTCGGGCTGGTCGCCAACGGAGCGCGCGAGGCTCTCGCGCAAGATGGCTTGGTCTTCGACGATAAGGATACGAATCATGAGCTTCTCCTTTGGACCGTTGCGTTGGAGTTCAGCGGAATGGATACCGTAAGCGTAAAGGGCGGGGCGGCATGGACCTCCAGGCTGCCGCCCAGATTTTGCGCGACATGCCTCATACCTGGAAAACCCGTTCCCTCGCGATACGATACGGGGGCAGGCACGCCGTCGTTTGAGACCGTCATGTGTGCAATGGCGCCGCCATCCGACCCCTCCCGCCACAGGCGCACCTGGACTTGGTGGGCCTGCGCATGCTTGGTGGCATTGGTCGATGCCTCGCGGATAATCTGCAAAAAGGCGGCAGCGACGTGAGCATCGTCCGGAAGCGATCCATCTACATCGATCTGAACGCTCACCAGGCCAAAGGCATGAACGATATCGCCCAGTTGCTCCGCAGGCTCGCTAGCGCCACCGCTACGCAGGTCGGCGGCAATCGAGCGCAGCAGCGGGTCAATCTGCTCGAGCGACTCGTCATCCAGACGCCCCTCTTCCAGATATCGATGAAGGATGGACAGGCGCTGGCCGATCACATCGTGCACGCGGGCACGCATGCGCAGGTAGGCCGCATTGTCGGCAACCTTTTTGACTTCTTCGATCTGGGCCTGGAGCTCTTGACCCGCAAGCTCGAGCAGGTGGTTAGCCTGTGCCAGGCGATCATAGGCGTGCGCGTATTCCGTCACGTCCAAGCCGATAACGCGCTCAAGCGGACGACCCGAAACCATAACGGCATCGCGTGCAAACAGGCGGATTTCGGACGGGGACACCTCGACCACAGCGCGATCTTCGCCAAAGCGACCCAAGTCAATCAGGGCGCGGTCTTTGCTTCTCTCGGGCGGCTGCATACCCAGCTGGCGCAGGCCGCTCCACGTTCCGCCCATATCGCGCAGGTCGGTGGGCATATGAAGCTCCAGCAGGTTTTTGCGCATGCAGCGATTCATGAGCAGCGGGCGACCCTTTGGGTCCAGATACAGAATGCCCACGGGAATCACGTTGATGGTCTCGATGGTCGAAAACGCGGTGATGTCCTCTTGCCGGTTGCGGACGTCCATCAAGAGCGCCGCGATGGAGCGGAATAGGAAGAACGCGGCCTCTGCGACAAGGACCGCCGTCCATGCCGGGCCCATGGCACGGACGGCAGGCGGCGTCACGGCGGCAACGAGCAGCAGCTCGACCAGCATGACGGGGCGACGATAGTGCACCATAAGCACCACGCCATAGATAACAATTGCAGCGTTGATCCACAGCAGCGCACCCGCCGCCTTGGCGACGACGCAGGGCGGTGCCACCAGATATGAGGCGCTCGATCCGAACAAGATAAGCGCCGAGATGACCAGGTGAAGCACCAGGCTCGCCTCGTAGGCACAGATCACCTTGCGGTTATAGGATGAGCGGCGCGACGCGATGAGCGGAACGTGAATCATCTGCAAGCACGCAGTCAGGGCAAAGACGACGTCGAGTGCGACGATCTGGGGAAGAATGAGCGGTATCTGCATGGTCACTCACCTGCCCGCGGCATCAAGACGATCATGCGCAGCTGTCCAGGCTCGCCTTCAAGACGATACGCCACGTTGCGACCCTGCAACTCGCGCTCGAGTTCATGCGCGGCAAGCGTCTGTGACAGGTCTTCCTCGTCGTCGGAGAAGAGCGTGGCACGCAGCTCAACACTGCATGGATCGTGATCGCTCAAATGGTACATGAGCGCCGGATGATCGGTGGTGTAGGCGAAAAACGCAAAGTCGTACACGCAGTCATACAGCGCGCTCACCGCGCTGGCATGCATCGGGCGTCGTATGGCGATAATCGAGGCGCAATCAACATCGATGGTGCGCAGGTCACTTGCCAGCTCGTTAGCGATCAGCTGGATGCGGTCGCGATCAAAGCCACTCTCCCCGTGCTGTGCCAAGGTAAGCGACCCCTTGCGCTTGCAATAGGCGACGAGCATTTTGGCGCATTGCAGCATGCGAAAGCGCTCGCGCGAAGACGCCTCGTCGGCCAGCGGCGGCAACGAGCTCAGCACGCCATACATCTCATCAAGCGCACGGGCAAGCGCTTTGTCCACGTCTTGCACCAGCAGGGTTTCGGCCTCCTGGTCCGCCAAGTGCGTCTTTAAGTCGTAGTCGGCCGCAAGCAGCTCGTTTTGACGCTGCAGATCCATGCGGCGATGGGCCAGCTCGCGGTTGAGCCCGTTGAGCTCCGACACATCCTGGGCAAGCAGGGCAAATCCGCCCAGCAGCGAAAAGGCTCGGTACATAACGTCTGGGGCAGACGGCACGGTAAAGGCATGGGCATGCCCGTGTTCTTGGGCCCGCAGCTCCTCGCGCACGCCCACCGGCAGCGGCTGCGACGCCGGCGTGGCGTAGACTTCCTGCAGGTCGCGCGTCAACACTTTGAGGTCGAGCGGCAGGGTATCGAAGATGCCGGCAATACCGTGATACGACGGGATAACACCACAATCGAGGCAGATTTCCATCGCCACCACGCACAGGACGCAATAGACGGGCGAAAAGTTGAGCCTCCATGCCCAGGGCACGCGCAACGCATACGAGACGGCAAAGAATGCGCCACCCAGCAGTACGAGCGCCGCCGTGCCCGAGAAACGCTGGATGCGAAAGGACGAGGACCGACCAACCAGGATAAAAAAGGCCACGAAGTCGAAGACCGTCCACACGAGAACGACAAAATAACCCCAGCCGTACGTGTAATCGTTACTCCAGGTGTCGCTTGTACGGTCAAAGCGGAAGACCTGCTGATGAAAATCGTTGGTGAGCACAAATCCGATAAGCAGGATGGCCGCAATCCACAGCGCAGCGCAGTAGCGGCGCCCCAGGCGGTGTTGCTCCAGGCCCGCAAGGCGCAGGCCGCAGAGCTGGTAGAGCAGCGGAATGAGCGTCATGGGCACGTAGTACAGGTACCACAGCACGGTGGCATAGAACGGCGTGAACGACTTGTACTTGAGAATGACTTCGATCATCCACAGGGCGCAGATGGTGGCGATGGCCACAAGGCGGCGACGCAACACATAGTCCAAACAGCGCAGATAGACCGATACGCCCCAGATCGAAAATACAATTGCGGCGACAAGCAGCGGGAGAGAGCTCGAATGGGCGAGCGCATCCACGACCTCTTCGGACACCTTGCTATAGGCGGGCACGGCGTTAGAAAGTTTGGGGTCGAAGGCAAACAGCGCCGGCAAGACCGCCAAAAGCATGAGGAACAGCGCGGTGATGGCGCCGGCGATAGCAAAGACGCGGTGACGGTACACCTGATGTGTTATGCCAACAAGGAATCGCGGCATGGCGAAGAGCCTGCCACCCCTGGGATCCGCAACCGGCGCGGTCCGGGCGGCCGCGTGGCCGATATGTCGCTCGCGGGTACCCATAGTGCTTTTAGTGTACCGACAGGCAGGCTCAAAAAGCGGGCCACATGTCCCAAAATCCGCAGACGGCAAGGCGCCCGGTAGCCTCCCCCGTCTGGCACTTCCCGATATCCGCCCGCCCCAAACCACCGCAAAGGGGACAGGCACCTTTGTGGTGGTTTGGGGCGATGCGCTAGTCCACGGCGATGTCGAGGTTCTTGCCGATGAGACCTACGTAGCCGCCCTCGGCAGCCTTGGGGCTGTCAGCATGGCAGAGAACCCACTTGTCGGCCTTCCAGTAGCAGTAGCTGTCGCCAGCCGTGGGCACGTCGGCTGCAGCCTCGGGGCGCGGGCCGTTGGTGCCGGCGGGCAGCGCCACCATCACCTGGAAGCCGCCGTCGTCGACCATGCAGGGCGTGTAGTGAAGCGTGGTGTTGAAAACCTCAACAAGCGTGCCGGCCGGCACGCGGAACGCCTTGACGCACGCGGTATCGAGCTTGCCGTCCTCGATCTCCCAGCGATGCGCCACGAGCAGGATAAAGTCGCGGGCGCCCAGGTTGAACTCGCTCGCGCGGTGGTACTCCAGGCAGTTGAGACGCGTGTTGTGGCCGTTGCACCAGCCCAGCTGGAAGGGACGACCGCCAAACATGAGAAAGCCCAGCTTATCGGCATCCATGACACCCTCGAGCTCGGGCGCGGAGGCCACATACTTGCTGCCCTCGGGGATGGGCGTGGAGGCAAGTGCCTCGAGCACGGGCGACGTAAGCTCGGACGGAACGTTATCCCAAACGTTGCCATAGGACTTGAACTCGGGATCAGAGACAGAGTAGATATGCATGTTCGCTCCTGTTCGTTTGTGTGACAGTATGAACATTCTAGAACAATCTCATTCTGTTTTGAGCACTCGGTATAAAAAAGCGCTCCGCAAAGAGCGGGAGCGCTTCTGGCGCAAACGCTATTCCTGCCAGCAGCCTTACGCCTGCTGATAGTGCAGGTGCTTCTCGTCGATATCGGCCAAGTCGCGGTCAAGGTAGCGGCGTGCGAGCCAGTTTGCCATGGGAAGGTTCTGGTCCAGGTAGTTACCGCACTCCTCAGGAGCAGCACCGGGGACATCGCCCTCAAAGCTGGCGACAAACTCGAACAGCTCACGCACGAGCGGCAGAATCTCCTCGCTCGTCAGCTCACCAAAAACAACCAGGTAAAAGCCCGTGCGGCAGCCCATGGGACCAAAGTAGACAATGCGGCTCGACCACTCGGCATGATTGCGAAGGAACGTGGCACCCAGGTGCTCGATGGTGTGGCACTCGGCCGTGTTCATGACCGGCTCCTTATTGGGCGTGGTCAGGCGCAGGTCAAAGGTGGTGACGGCGGCGCCGGTCGCCGGATCGCGGTCGATGCGGCTCACATACACGCCGGGCTCAAGCAGCAGATGGTCAACGGAAAAACTCGCGATGCGCTCCATGGCAGATCCTCTCGGTAGTTAAATTGGGACGGGGCTCTTTTAGCTGGTTCGAATGGTCGCACCAATCATACCAGTCAAAAAAGCCCCGTCCCAAAAAGACAACTTAGCCAAGGACACGGGCCATACGCGTCTTGAACTCGGACAGGAAGCGCGGAGCATCCACGGTCAGTGCCACAAGCGCGCTCTTGTCCGGATCGGACAGGCGGCGCTCATCGCAGATGGTGCGACCGCGGTACTCGCCCAGCAGATCAACACGCAGGTTGCAGCCGAGCGCACCTACGAGCGTGGGGTCGATCGCCACGGCAACGGCCAGCGGATCGTGCAGCGCACAACCACCCAGGTAGGGTGCGTTCATCTCGTACGAGCCAATGTAGTGCTCGACCATGCTCGCAAATGCGCAGCCCGCCATGGTGCCCGAGCCCGTCCAGCCGGCAATGTCGCGGCGTGTGAGCACCACGCGATGCGTCACGTCCAGACCCACCATGGTGAGCTTACGGCCCGAGCGCAGCACCGCGTCGGCTGCCTCGGGGTCGCTCGCCATGTTGGCCTCGGCGCCCGCGCTCACGTTACCGGGCACGGTAAGGGCGCCGCCCATCACGACCACGCGGCCAATGGACATCATCGTCACCGCATCGCGCTCCAGGGCGAGCGCCAGGTTGGAGAGCGGGCCAGTCGCTACGTAGACCAGATCGGGACCATAGGTGCGCGCGGCATCGATCAGATAATCGACCGCAGCGTTGCCGTCGGCCGAGGTCGCCCCCACCGGCTCGTAGGGCGACGCGGGCACGCTCGCGCCGCCGATGCCGTTCTTGCCGTGAATGAGCGCGGTGGACGCCGGCGGCGTATAGGGCTCAGTCGCCTGCAGAGGACGGTCGGCGCCCAGGTACACCGGCACCTCGGGGCGACCCAGCAGATCGAGCACCGCCAGGCAGTTGTGCGCCGATTGCTCGACGCGCACGTTGCCAAAGCACGTGGTGATGCCCACGAGCTCCACCTCGGGGCTCGCGATGGCATAGGCCAGCGCCATCGCATCGTCCACACCCATATCCAGATCAAGGATCAGCTTCTTGATTGCCATTGTTCTACTCCGCTTCTCCGTCTTTATCGTTTAACTAAACCAATGTTCAACTTCGGCGCGCGTGGGAATCGATTGCTGAGCGCCCAGGCGCGACACCGTCACCGCCGAGGCGCGAGCACCCGCGGCCATGCACTCAAAGAGCGGCAAGCCCTCCAGGCGAGCCGCGGCAAGCGCACCGATAAACGTATCGCCCGCGGCCGTCGTATCGACCAACGTGTTCGAAAGTGCCGGCATGTGCAGCAGCTCACCGCCATCGCCGAGCGCAACCGAGCCGGCGCCGCCCAGCGTGATGACCGCGGCGCCGGCGCCCTTGTCGAGCAGCGCATTGAGCGCGGCGACGCAACTCACATCATCCGTGGGCAGAATGCCCGTCAGAACCTGGCACTCGGTCTCGTTGGGACAGACCAGGTCGACCGCAGGCCAGACCTCCGCAGGCAGCTCGCAGGCAGGCGCCGGATTAAAGACCGTATAGAACCCCAGCTCGCGAGCGCAAACAAGCGCCTCGGCCGTCGCTGCAAGGTCACATTCGCTCTGGGCGATAAAGACGCTTCCGGCAGCCGGGGCAATCTCGCTGGCGTCGCCGTCGAGCTCATGGGCCACCAGACGCCTCAGCGCGCAGGCAACGTCCGCGCCCGCAAGCGCATGGTTGGCGCCCGGTGACAGTACGATGCGGTTGTCGCCCTCGCAACGAATGATGGTCGCCGTTCCCGTCTCCACGTCATCGCGATGCACTACAAAGTCACAGTCCACGCCGGCGTCTTGGAGCCCCGCCACGAGCGACGCGCCGAACGCGTCGCGACCGACCGCGCCGATCATGTGCGTGCAAGCGCCCATACGCGCGGCAGCTACGGCCTGATTGGCGCCCTTGCCGCCGGCGTTGGTGATAAACCCGCTGCCGCCGACGGTCTCGCCCGCACGCGGTATGCGCTCGCACGCCACCGAAAGGTCCATGTTCATGCTGCCGAACACCGCAACGATGCCGCGATCTGCCATGGAAACCTCCTCATCTGCGGGCCTTATGCCCACCGCCAGCCGTCGATCGTGCACTCTCGCACCCCCTATAACTTTAGTTCACTTTGATGTGAACGCACCCTTGAGGTTGCGCCAGCAGCAAGCATTCACAGGAGCAGGCAGCTACAATGAAGGCGTGCTGATTATTCTCGTCATTGGATGATGTTTTATGGAACAACTCTCGCAATCGGGCTCGCGCGGTCGACGCCGCACGGGCAACGAGCCGGCGCCGCACGAATGCGTGAAGGGCGAACGGCGTGCCAACGAACCGCGACGCACCGCGAGCCCCCATCGCGCTTCTGTCAACAACGCGGGCCGCGCCAACACTCCCGCCGCGGAGCAGACGCCTTCTCGCCCCAAGTCCCGCTACATCCCCGCCCTCGACGGTCTGCGCACGCTCGCCGTCGTCGCGGTGGTGCTCTATCACCTCAACCTCACGTGGGCTCAGGGCGGCCTGCTCGGCGTTACGATCTTCTTTGTGCTTTCGGGCTATCTGATCACGCGCTTGCTGCTCAACGAAGTCGCTAAGACCGGCCGCATCGACCTTAAGAGCTTCTGGATTCGCCGCATCCGTCGCCTGGTCCCCGCCGTGGTAACGGTAGTGTTCGTGACCTGCGCGCTGTGTACCATCTTTAACCACGTGATGCTCACCAAGATGCGCCCTGACATCCTGCCGTCGCTGCTGTTCTTCAACAACTGGTGGCAGATTGCCCAAAACGTCTCGTACTTCAATGCTCTGGGCGACCCCTCGCCGCTCACGCACTTTTGGTCGCTTGCCATCGAGGAACAGTTCTACCTGATTTGGCCGCCACTGCTGTTTGCCATGGTATCCATGCATGTAAGCAAGCCCCACACGCGCCGCGTGGTTCTGGGCCTTGCCGCGGTATCTGCCCTCGCCATGATGGTGCTTTACAACCCTGCCGCCGACCCCAGCCGCGTGTACTACGGCACCGACACCCGCGTGTTCTCGCTGCTGCTGGGTGCCTGGATGGCCTTTATCCCCGATCGCGACCTGGCGCCGGTGCGTCTCGCACATCGTTTGGGGCTCAATCGCCTGGCTGGCGCCGCCAAGCACGGCAAGAATGCCGAGGGCAAGCCTGGCGAGAAGGCCGACGAATCAGCCGAGACCGCCCCGGCACAGCCGAGCGCCCTCGTGCGCTTTTGGTCCTCGCCCGCATCCATCGATGTGTTGGGCGTCGTGGGTCTGGTTGGCCTTGCCGCCATGGTCGCGCTCACCAACGGCTACACCGCGTTCCAGTATCGCGGCGGCACGCTGTTATGCTCCATCCTCACGCTCATGGTCATCGCGGCCTGTGTGCAGCCCCAGGGAATGGTTGCCCGCGCGCTGTCCGCCGAGCCGCTCGTGTGGGTTGGCAAGCGCTCGTACAGTATCTACCTGTGGCACTATCCGCTGCTGTTGCTCATGAACCCGGTCGCCAACATCAACGATACGCCCTGGTGGCAGTACATTTTGCAGGTGCTGCTGGTGGTCGCCGTAGCCGAGTGTTCCTATCGCTTTATCGAAACGCCATTTAGGAAGGGTGCCTTCGGCCGCACCGTCGCCGAATTCCGCGATGGCACCACCACGCCCGCCAACTGGGCACGCGCGCACGTCCCCGTCTGCGCAGCCTGCGCTGTCGTGTTGGTCGTTGCACTGGGCGGTCTGATCTTTGTGCCCGAGACGTCTGCGCTGAGCGGCAAGGGCGCCGAAGTTCTGAACAAGGAAGCCGAAAACACCGCGCCCACCGACCAGCAAGCGGCCGACGACACCGACAAGGACAACGACGGCTTCCCCGATGGCTCCTACGACCTGTTGATGATCGGCGACTCCGTGTCGCTGCGCGCCGTTGATTCCTTTGACGGCGTGTTCCCGCACAGCCATATCGATGCCGAAAAGGGCCGCCAGTTTGATGCGGGCCGCGCGACATTTGAGGGCTATATCCAGCAGAACCTTGCCGGCAAGATCGTGGTCTTTGCCCTGGGCACCAACGGTTTGGTAACGGACGCCCAGGTTGACGCGATTATGGCCGACGCCGGCGAGCAGCGTATCGTCGTGTTTGTAAACACACGTAGCCCGCAGCCGTGGGTCGGGTCCACGAACCAGGCCATCGCCAACGCCGCCACGCGCTACAAGAATGTACGCGTTATCGACTGGTACGGGCACAGCGCCAACCGCAACGACCTGTTCGACGGCGACGGCACGCACCTGTCGACTACCGGCGTGACCGAGTACCTCAACCTGATCCACGATGCGGTCAAGAAAGACCTGCCCGTGCACCCCGAAGACCACGTCAACGATCCGCAGCCGGCAGCCGTCAAGTCCGCCGCTGACGCACTCGTCAATGCCCTCGCCTACAAGCCGCACAAGCTGGGCATCGACAAGTAACGCGCAGCAAAATCTGCGTACACCCGCAGGGGGCGTCGGCCACGGCCGACGCCCCCTGCGGCAGTTAGGGACACTCCTTTTGCACCAGCACCCGGAAGCACTCCTGGCGCAGCCAATGAAGACCTCTACGGATGAATTCCAAGCCGCTCCGCCCCTCCAGACATCGTTTCCGTGCCTCGCGCCTGCCCCAAACAATCAAAACAAGCCCTTTTCGCCGCAACCTCAAAGGGCTGTGGGCAAAAAAGGGCAAATATGAGTACTGTTACCATTTTAGTAGCAGGCAAAACCACCCAAAATGACGTTCGGGCGACCCCTACAGCCCCCTAAAGCAGCCAACCTGACTGGTTTAAGGCATATTGGAGCCAATTTTAATGAACATACTATAGGTTATGTTCATTATCTTCTTGGATGTAAATGCTATTCACTTAGCAACAGTACTCATATTTGGCATTTTTTGCCCACCGCCATATAACTAACGCCCTATAGCAGACGAAAAACAGGCCGCAGCCCATCGCTGCGGCCTGTTCGGAAGCAAAAGTGGGCGCTACGCGCTGTAGCCCATCGCTTGCAGCACAAACATGACGACCGTCAGCACCGTAATCACGCCGATAGTCGCCCACGTGAGCACGTTCCATACTCGGCCGTTGCGGTTGGCGCCCATAATGTGGCGATCCGCCGCGATAACTACCTGAAATACCAGGACTACGGGCAGCAGCACGCCGTTGATGACCTGCGAGGTCATCATAATCTGGAACAAATCGACGCCAGGCATGAGCACCAACACGGCAGAAATGCCGATGATGGCCGTAATGATGCCGCGGTAAACCGGAGCCTCGTCCCAGCTGCGATCGGCGCCGCGCTCCCAGCCAAAAGCCTCGCAGATGGCACTCGACGTAACGCCCGGCAGCACGCAGGCAGCCAAAAAACTCGCTGCGACCAGGCCCGAGGCAAACAGCACTGTGGACCACTGGCCCGCGATGGGCTCCAGCGCGCGGGCGGCATCGGCGGCATCGCTAATCTGAATACCCGCCGGGAACAGCACCGTACCGGTCGTGATAATAATGAAGCCCGCAATGATATCAGCAGCGATCGAGCCGCTCACGGTATCAATACGCTGCAGCACGATGTCGTCCTCGCCCGCATTCTTATCGACCACGTTGTTCTGAGCCAAGAAGATCATCCACGGTGCGATGGTGGTACCGATTGTTGCGACCACAAGCGACACGTAGCTGGGATCATTCTGAATATTGGGGACGACCAAGTCGACCGCGACCTCGCCCCAGTTGGGGCCGGCCATAAACGCGGCGACGATGTAGGTCACGAACACGCAGCTTACCAGCAGCAAAATCTTCTCGATGCGCTGGAAACTGCCCGACATGGTAAGCATCCACACCAGCAGCGCCACGAGCGGCACCGAGATGCTCGCCGGAACGCCAAACAGAGCAAGGCCACTCGCGATACCCGCGAACTCCGAGATGGTCACCGCCGTATTGGCGATCAATAGCGCCGCCATGGCCAGCACGCTCTTGCGCACGCCAAAGCGCTCGCGAATGAGCGACGCCAGGCCCTTACCCGTGACGCATCCGCAACGCGCCGCGGTCTCCTGGGTCACGATAAGCAGCACGGTCATGACGGGAAGCATCCAGAGCATCTTATAGCCATAGCTGGCGCCCGCGCTGGAATACGTGGCGATGCCGCCGGCGTCATTGCCCGAAAGCGCCGCCAAAAGACCGGGGCCCATGGCGCCAAAGATGGCGGCGATGGTCAGCTTTTGCTTGGTGCTCGGCTTTTGCTTCGTATTTTGCACGCGACCACCTACCCCATGACCGACATGGTGAGCAGCACCGCAGCGATGCAGTACGCCACACACGAGATCATGACGGCGATGACGTTCATGGCGGTACCCGACGTATTGAGGTCGTGCTCATCGCGCCAGAACAGCACCATCAGGTAAATCACGGCGCTCATGTTGCCAACCAGGCAAATGATGGCAGCGATATTAAAGCAGCCGGTAAAGAGCTGCTCCTCAAACATAGTGGCATCGGGGAACGCGGCGGTGCGCACCAGCTGCGCGCACAGGTAGGTCACGAGCGAAAGGATCAGGCCCATACCCGTGCTCTGGAAGAAGAATCCCAGGTACGGTTTGGGCTCGTCGTCGTGACCGTCGTACTCGAGGAAGTAGTTCTTGACGAACGACACCATGCGCGAGGCAGCCAGCAGCACGAGCGGCATGGCGCACATGGGGAACACCACCAGATGCGCAGAGCCCAGCGCCGTCCCCAGCACGGTCGCCATAATGCACGAGGCGATGCCCCACACGACGACCCAGTACTGACGATGCACGAACCAGCTGAGCACGTTCGTCGAGTCGTCCGACGCGCTATCGCCCGAGCCGACACCGGCGATCTGCAGGTCCTCCTGATGCTCCTCGGCGATAACGTCCATGGCGTCGTCGAAGGTCACGATACCCAGGATATGACGGTTCTCATCGCAGACAGGGATGGCAACCAGGTCGTACTTGGTCATCTCGTCCGTCACGTCTTCCTGGTCCTCGTCGGGCGACACGTAGACCAGATCGCGATAGGCGAGCTGGCCCAGCGTGGCGTCGCGGTCGGCCACGATCAGCGTGCGCAGCGAAAGCACGCCCGTCAGCATGCCGCTCGGATCCTCGGTATAGACGTAGTAGACGCTCTCGAAGTCCTCGTCGAGCTTGCGAATCGCCTCGATGGCATCGCCGACCGTCGCCGTGGCGGGCAGCGAGACAAACTCCGAGGTCATGATGCGGCCGGCGGTGTTGTCCTCGTAACCCAGCAGATTACGAATCGCCTTCTCCTCCTTGACGCCCATCAGGCGCAGGAGCTTCTCGGCCTTCTCATAATCGAGCTCGTCGATCAGGTCGGCAGCGTCGTCCGGGTCCATCATGGCCAGCATCGACGATGCGTCCGTGTCGGACAGGCCCTCGAGCATCTCGGTCATAAGCTCGTCGTCATCGAACTCCGAGATGGCCTCGGCGGCCTGGGCAGTATCGAGCTGCGCAAACACCTGCGCACGTAGGCGCGGGTCGAGCTGCTCGATAATGTCGGCGATGTCGGCAGGATGCAGCTCGCCAAGCGTCTTGTGCGACACCGAGAGTTGAATGTTCTTGGTCGAGCGGTCGAGCAGGTCCATGTAGGACCAAGCGATGATGTCCTCACTGAGCGGCTTGCCCAGGTGCTTCATAAAGCCTTCGACGATATGCTCGAGCGCGGGGCTGATGGCGCGTAGCAGACCGCGGGCACCGACCTCGGCGCCCAGCAGACGCAGCTGATTTTCGCCCGACATGGAAAACTTGATGTCGTTTACACGCACGACCTTCATGCCCTGCGTGTCGACGATCTGCTTGTTGAGCACGTCGCGGGCAAGCAAGAGTTCGGTCGGCTGCAGGTACGAAAAACGGATTTCGGTGGCCGACGTCTTAAGGTGTACACCCGTCTCGTCGATACGATCGACCCATTTGCGCCAGCTGATCATAAACGGCGTCTTGCCGGGGCCGCGGAACGCGAGCGACGTCACGTGCGGAAAAACTTCGCCGGTAGCAATGCCAAAATCGTTGACCACGCCGAGCTTTTCGCCGTCGACGTCCAAGACCGGCAATTTGAGCATCTCACTCAGATAATTCAATGGTGCTCCCCATCATTATTCCCCCGGACGCGGCCGCGCGTGCGGCGTCCGGGGGCTTCTGGATATGTATACGCATGCGCGGGCGGCACGCCGCTCGACGCTTACACCCCGTGCATGCGCAAAAAGCACCTGCACGGGGTCATCGACTGTATGGTCGAGGTTTGGATTTCACCTGTAACCTTTCTCTTGACCCTCATTAACCGCAGTAACTATAGCATCAGCATCGCCCTGCGGCATCGAATTTATGCGCTGCACATTGCAGGCATACCAAACGCTGACGCATCCGTGACATAGCCGTTGGGGACGTTCTTAAACGACTACCCAATGACTACTCTGTGGTGTCGTCGTCCTCGGCAAGTTGGGGGAACACGGCGTCCTTGGGCATGGTGACCTTCGTCAGCGAGGTGAGCTTTTTGCTCAGCGACGTGTCCGTCTTGACCAGGTCGCTGAGCGTCACGATCTTGTAGCCGTCGGCAATGAGGCCGTCGATAATCTGCGGCAGCGCCTCGAGCGTCTGCTCGGCGCATTCGTCTCTATCGGTGAGCAGCACGATATTGCCCGGCGTCACCGAATCGAGCACCGTCGAGACCTGCTCGTCGGCACCGTTGAGCAGCCAGTCGCCCGAGTCAATATTCCACGAGACCACGGCGGAGACCAGGTCCATCGCATCAATCCAGTTTTGTTCGTCAAAGGCAGCGTAGGGAGCACGCAGCAGCATCGTCTTCACGCCGGTCGCCGACTTAATCGCATCGGTGCCTTTCGTGATCTGTTCGCGTACCGCCTCACGGTCCTGACCCTTGAGCGAATCGTCGCTGTAGCTGTTGGATCCGATCTCGCACCCGGCGTCGACAATCGCCTTGGCCGTGGCAGGCGAGGCCTCGGCCGCATCGCCCGAAAGGAAGAACGTCGCGGTGACGCCCTTTTCCTTGAGCACCTGCAAGATCTGTTTGGTGGCGCCGCTCGGACCCTCGTCAAACGTCAGTGCCACGTACTTTTTGTTGCCCTTGGGCGCCACGCTGGCGCACGCAACAACGCAATCGGTGGCGGGCACAACCTCGCCGCGGTCTTGCGTCTTGCCTGACTGCTCACCAACCCACACCTCGGATCGGCCCTGGACACCCCATGTCTGCACATACTCGATAGCGCCCGTGCCCTCGACCTTGAGCTTGGGCTCGATAACCGTAGCCTGAACCTCGTGCTTCTCGTAAGTGTTACGGCCATCCTTGACCGTCACCTTCTCGCCGCCCTCGAGTTCGCGGCTATCCCATTTGCCCTGCTTCACGCGCTTGCCGTCGACCTTCACCGACAGCTTTTCGCCCCCATGGCGCTTGAGCACGCTGTCATCGACGGCCAGCAGGTCGCCTGCGTCGTAGGTGTCAGTCAACTCCTGGTCGTCGATGAGATTCTGCAGCGTAGAGCCCACACGCACCGCGGTCTTCTGGCCGTTGAGCTCCACGTCCACACTGCGGTTGACGTAGCCCACGACGGCAGCGATAAACAGCACGAGCGCGCAACCCACGGCGATGAGCGCGTAGGGCAGGCGAGACGAACGACGGGGCGTACGGCTGTTGCCGATGCGCGCACTGCGGTCGCTAAAGCCGCGGCTATGGTTGAGATACATCGCGCCGGGCTTACGGTGACGCTTGCGCTGACCGCTGGGCAGCTGCCCCAGGTCGCGGCGCGCCGTCGGACGCGCACCCGAACGCCCGTTTAAGTTGGATCCGTTTTGGCGCATGTGCCCTCCCCCATAAACACAGCAAGCCGGAGCAACAGGTCTCCGGCTTGCCTCCCATCATTTGGTACGTCGCTATTTTGTAGCTTTTGACGAGCCTCCGCTCGCCTTTTGGTATTCGTCCTTAAAGGCCTTGAACATGCCGCGCGTCTTGCCGAGCTGCTTGCCCAGTGCGCGACTGCCCTTGTCCACGGCAACCGATCCCTTGTCGTCGAGCACCTTGGCGCCCTTTTTGACCTTGTCGCCCACCACGACGCTGGCCTCGGCGGCCTTGGCAGCCGCACCGCCCGAATACCCGAGCGACTTGACCTCGTCCGAGACGACCATCGCGCCGTTCTCGTAGCCGCGCAGCATCGTCGGCGGCACCTGCGTGTCACCAACCAAAACACTCGAAGCAGCACCGGCGGTCACATAGAATGCCTGCACGATGCCCGAGCGCGGCTTGAACTCAACGTCCGAGCAATAGCCCACGACGTCGCCCGATTCCGTGCGCACGTCCATACCGACCCAGATGATGCAATCGTCCAGGTTGATGTCGAGGCGCTTGGCCGCAGCGGTATCGTAGGTGCCCTTGACGTCGTCAACCGCGATGGCGCCCTCGTAGACACCAATGGCGTCGAGCGCTACGAATCGGTCGGGACGCTCGATCATACCCGCGATATCGGACTGGCGGACCATAAAGCCGACCACGCGCGCACCGCCCGGGGTAAAGACCGGAAAGTGAATCTTTCCGAGCTTTTTAGGGCTGCGCGGTGTGCCGTCCTTTTTGGTACGCTTGTCCTCAGTAGGCTTGCGATAGATCTTGGCGCCGACAAAATCCCCGGCGCGCATTATGCCTCGGTCGAGGGCTCCGCAGCCTCGGTATCAGCCTCGACGGCGTTCTCGACCACGACGTCGGCGGCAGGCGTCACGTTGCCGCCCGAAATGGCGTCGTTGAGCTGCTCGCGCAGCTGGTCCATGCGCTCGCGGGCCAGGTCGACCTTGGCGCGCAGGTCGTCGGTCTTGGCGTCGACCATCGGGCCAAAGTCATTCACCGCAGCACGGGCCTCCTCGGCGCTGTGCTCGTAGGTGTCGCGCATATTGTCCCAGGCGTCGTTGGCGATATCGGCAGCCATGGCGCGGGTCTCGGCGCCCGAGCGCGGGGCCAGAGCAACGCCGACAATAGCGCCGGCAGCGGCACCAAAAAGTGCGCCGGAGACAAAGCTGAAAGTCTTACCCATGATCATTCCTCTCCTGCGGGCACGTCGATGCCCACCGTTTGAATGCTGTCCATTATACCCGCAGCGCATCACTTGCCGCTCCGCTCATCTGCGTACGGCAAAGGCGCAGGTATGTGATGGTGATAAACGCGTAGGCCTACTCCTGGGGCATAGCCGGCATGGCCACCGTGGCACCCGGGTCCTCGCCGGCGCCGTCCACGAGCGGCAGACCGCCCTCATGTGCAGGTCCTGCCGGAACCGTCGCCGCACCGCCAAAGACGGCAGCGGAAGCCTCGTGGTTCTCGGCAACCGCGCCCTCGGTATCAATCGCCACCTGGGGCTCGTCGTCAAAGTTAGGGACACCCTGGGGCTCGGTGGAAACAGGCTCGGCGGTCGCATCGGCAACGGGCTCGGCGTCGGCCGGCACATCGCCCTCGTCAGCGCCCTCGTCCTCGGCAGCATCTTCGCCGTTCGCAGCGGCGACGGCCTCGTGAGGATCCTTGCCCTCGGCCTCGGCGCGCATACCCAGCACCAGGTTGCGCAGGCCCGAGACCGTTCCTTCCACGTCGGGGGCAGGCTGGTCGGCGTGCAGGTACGCCCAGTCCATCATAAAGGTGGCCGACGACAGCGCGCCGATGGCCAGCGCGTCGTCGGGGCACGAAAGCTCAACCTCAAAGACGCGCTCGTCGTGCTCGCTTACGCGCGTGCGGCCGCACGAGATGCTACCGGCAAGCCCGGTCTCGTTCATGAGCTCAACCGTCACGTGCTCCAGCAGGTGGCAGAGCTCGGTCTGGCCCATGCAGTCCTGGAACTCGCGACCGGAATCACCCAGGCACAGGTGCTTGGCAATCGCCGGCACCAGGTAATACACGCGCGCCGTGGCCTCGATATCCTCCGAGGTCATGAGCGGCATGCCGGGGTTCACCAGCACATGCGCGCAGATCTTGTCCTCGCTGACGGTGACCTTAAGGATGTTGAACAGGCCTGCCATAACTCTCCCCTACTCTTCCTTGCCCTACTCGTCGCCATCGTGCGGATCCACAGAGCCCGCACCCGACGCCGCCGGCTTCTCTGCCGAAGACTCGGAATCCTTCTTATCGGTTTCGGCCGGAGCGATCACGCGAATGAGCGAGATGCGCTGGCCACGCATCGACTGAACTTTAAACTTGTACCCCGCGACCTCAAACACCTCTCCGATGTCGGGCACCGAGTCGCAAAGCTCCAAAATCCAGCCGGCGATGGTCTCATAATCATCGCTTTCCTCGAGCGGCCAACCAAGCTCAATCGCGTCATCGCACGAAAAACGCCCATCAACGAGCCACTCGCGGCGCGAAAGGCGCGTGAGATACTTGTTGTCGGGGTCGAACTCGTCCTCGATCTCGCCGACGATCTCCTCGACGATATCCTCGATGGTGATAATGCCGGCCGTGCCGCCGTACTCGTCCACGACCACCACGATCTGGTCGTGCGAGGTCTGCATCTCGGACAGTAGCGGCAGGATGTCCTTGGTGTCGGGCACAAAGGTGGCGTCGCGCAAAAAGCCGGCGATGGGCTGGTCACCCTTGCCGTCGAGCGCGGGTTGGATCAGGTCCTTGATGTGCGCAATGCCGGCGACGTTGTCGGGATCCTCGTGATAGACGGGGATGCGGCTGAAGCCGGTCTGGCGCATGGTGGACAGCACGTCGGCGACCGTCTCGTCGTCCTCGCACATGGTGGTGTCCACGCGCGGCACCATGACCTCGCGGGCAACGGTATCGCCCAAGTCAAAGATCTCGTGGATCATACGCTTTTCCTCGTCGAGCAGGTCGTCCTGCTCCGAGACCATGTACTTGATCTCTTCTTCCGAGACGTTTTGGCGGTCGTCGGCGCTCTTGATGCGCAGGATGCGGGCCAGGCCATCGGAGCAGGCGCCGGTCAGCCACACGAGCGGACGGGCGATCTTTTGGAAAAACGACAACGGTCCCACGACCTGCTTGGACACGCCCTCGGCATTGGCCAGGCCGATGCGCTTGGGGACGAGCTCGCCGATCACGATGGACACGAAGGCGACCGCGACGGTGATGATGACCGGCGCCAGGCCGCGCGCGATGGCGGAGAGCGGCGCGATGCCAAAGCTCATGAGCCACGTGGCGAGCGGGTCGGACAGACTCGTCGAGGCGACGGCGGACGAGGCGAAGCCCACGAGCGTAATGGCAACCTGGATGGTGGCGAGCAGCTGGTCGGAGTCGGCAGCCAGCTTAATGGCACGCTCGGCGCGCTTGTCGCCTTCCTCGGCCTCGTGCTCCAACACGGCGCGCTTGGCCGTGGTGAGCGCCATCTCGGACATAGAGAAGTAGCCGTTGATGAGGGTCAAAACGAGGGTGGTGATAAGGGAGATGGTTATGTCCATCGGGAGTTTCTCGAACCTCCAAGATTCGGGACGTCAGGTTAAAACGTTGATGGCGGATACGGCAATTGCACCGGCGCCCAAACGAGAACGCGGGCGCGCAGGCGTGGTCGCTAGATTACGAAGAGGATCACCGCCATGAACTGGAAGATGCTGCCGGCGAGCACCCACAGGTGAAACACGCTGTGCAGATAGCGCACGTTTTTGGCGATATAGAACGGCACGCCCGCGGTGTAGCACACGCCGCCGACGGCGAGCAGGGCATGTGCCACGGGGTTGAGCAGCGCAACAAGTTCGGGCAGCTTAAAGACAACGAGCCAGCCCATCAGCAGGTAGACCAGGCCGCTTACCCAATGCGGCTGGCGCTCGCGTAGGAAGCACTCGAGGGCGATGCCGATGATGGCGATGGCCCATACGGCAAAGAACAGCACAGCGCCGCCGTCGTTTGCGAGCGTGATGAGGCAAAACGGCGTATAGCTGCCGGCTATGAGCAGGTAGATGCAGCTGTGGTCGATGATGCGAAACACGCGCTTGGCGCGCGCGGGCTGAATCGCGTGGTAGAGCGTGGAGGCTAGGTATTCGAGGATAATGCTGACGCCATAGACAATCGCCGCGGCCATATGGGCCGGGCCTCCGCCGCGCAGGGCGGCGAATACGATCAGGAGCACCAGGCCCGCGATACCCAGCAGGCAGCCGACACCATGGGTGACGGAGTTCATGATCTCCTCGCCCACTGTGTAGTGTGGAACGGCCGCGGTCTTGGGTCGCGGCTTAGAACTGTCGCTCGAATCGGACATGCCGGTTACATCCTCCAACGTAAAGAGTTCTCAACACTATATCAAAGCGTCTAGGTACGTGCGAAATTTGCACCATACGTGACCCTTTGTTTACCCATTCTTTGCCTGTTGACGCATCAACGGCGAACGTCCATAATGCGCTTGCATTAAATGTTGATGTATTAACATCTTATAGGAGAATACCGCATGGCTCAAAACGCACGTTCCCATCGAAAGCTCAAGATAGCCGGCATCATTGCACTGGTGGTTGTCGTTGCGCTGCTCGGATTTGCCGGCAACTTTCTGTTTGACTTCGCGCTGAATCCCCGCGCGCCATACACCATGAAGATGATGCAGGATAGCAAGAACGACAAAGAAGGTGAGCAGCCGGATGCCGAGGATACCGAGGCGCGGGCATGGTTTAAAGAGAACCGCAAGAGCAGCAACCTCACCGCGGACGACGGGACCGAGCTTGCCGCCTGGTATTTTGCTGCGTCGGAGAGCACGCACGACTACGCCGTCTGCCTGCATGGATACACCAACGAGCCCATCGGTATGGCCCGATACGCCAAACGCTTCCACGACCGTGGCATGAACGTACTCGCACCCGCCGCCCGCGCCCACGAGCGCTCCGGCGGCGACTATATCGGCATGGGCTGACCCGAGCGCCTCGACATCGTCGCATGGATCGAGCGAATCGTTCAGGCTGACCCCAAGGCGCGCATCCTGGTCTTTGGCGAATCCATGGGCGCGGCGACCGCCATGAACGTCGCGGGGGAATCTCTGCCCGCAAACGTGAAATGCATTATCGAGGACTGCGGTTATACGAGTGTTTGGGACGAGTTTTCTCTGCAGCTCAAGGACGTGTTCGGCCTGCCCAGCTTTCCCTTGCTCGATGTAGCAAACTTGGTGTGCAACGTGCGCGCGGGCTACGACTTTCATAAGGCGAGCAGCGTGGAACAGCTCAAGCGCGCGACGGTTCCCATGCTGTTTATCCACGGTGACCAAGACACCTTTGTGCCGTACAGCATGCTCGACCAAAACTACGACGCGTGCGCCAGCAAGGTCAAGCAAAAGCTCACCGTCCATGGCGCCACCCACGCCAAGAGCGCGCAGGTCGACCCCGAACTCTACTGGAACACGGTCGACGACTTCCTCGACGAGTATTTTTAGGCAAATAGTACGGTTTACTGGCCTATCTGACCCCCTAGCACTTCCGAAAAGCCGCCCGGTGGGCACTGTGCTCACGGGCGGCTTTTGCTAACAGTTGTGCTACAAAGGCGCTTGTTTTGTCTAATAGCTAGGTGCTACTTGACCTCGATGAGCTCGTACTTGCTCGTGCCCAGGCCGATCTTCTCGGCGTGCGCGATGCACACGCGCCAGTCGGTGTCGGGATGCGTGATGCAGAAGGGATCCTTGGCCTGCTCGCCCTCCAGATGCTCGTGGTTGTGCTCCATCTTGGCCGCGCTATCGGTGAGCTCGGTGTTGGGCAGCGGCTCAGACGCCATGACGGCGTCGGCGCAGGCCTGGTCGATGGCGACCGGGTCGAAGCTCGCGAACATGCCGATGTCGTTGACGATAGGCGTATCGTTTTCGGGATGGCAGTCGCAGTTGGGACTGATGTCCATGGCAAGCGAGATGTGGAAGCTCGGGCGGCCGTCGACGACGGCCTTCGTATACTCGGCGATCTTGCAGTTGAGCACGTCGGCCGCGGCCTCATAACCGGGCTTGATGCAGTCCTGGTTGCATGCCGCAATGCAGCGTCCGCAGCCCACGCAGCGATCGTGGTCGATGGCAGCCACGTGCACCGTGCGAGTAGCGCCGCTGGCAAGCTCGCGCTCGCGGGTGCCGTCGAACGAGATAGCGTTGTGCGCGCAGATCTTTTCGCAGGCATGGCAGCCAACGCAGTGCTCGGTCGCGACGTTCGGCTTGCCGGCGGCATGCTGCTCCATCTTGCCGGCACGGCTGCCGCCTCCCATGCCCAGGTTCTTCATGGCGCCGCCAAAACCGGCCTGCTCATGGCCCTTAAAGTGGGTGAGGCTGATCACGATATCGGCATCCATGAGCGCCTGACCGATCTTGGCCTCGTGCACGTACTCGCCGCCCTCGACCGGGACGAGCGCCTCGTCGGTGCCCTTGAGGCCGTCGGCAATGATGATCTGGCAACCCGTAGCATACGGGGTAAAGCCGTTCTGGTAGGCGGTATCGATGTGCTCGAGCGCGTTTTTGCGGCTACCGACATAGAGCGTATTGCAGTCGGTGAGGAAGGGCTTGCCGCCCAGCTCCTTCACGACGTCGGCGACGGCGCGGGCGTAGTTGGGGCGCAAAAAGCTCAGGTTGCCCAGCTCGCCAAAGTGAATCTTGATGGCGACGAACTTGTTCTCAAAGTCGATCTGCTCGATACCGGCGTGACGGATGAGGCGCTTGAGCTTGTCGAGCTGGCTCTCGCGAGCATGCGTGCGCAGGTTGGTGAAGTACACCTTAGCGGGTGCTGCGGGTGCAGTTGCGGTCATAGATCTATCCCCTCGGTCTATATGGCGTTACAGACATAGGAGATGGTACCCGTTGAAGCGGGGTTAATGTCAAGCACGGCGCCCAGTCATTGGGTACTCATTGGGGACAGACTTAAATGACTGAAACCACTCATTGGGGACAGACTTAAATGAGTGCCTCGCCACCTGGCAGCTAGGGACGTTCCTTTTAATATGAGCAGGACATTGTCAAGAGGCAAAATCGGGCCTGGCCCCAACG
>OBJP01000607.1_pt1 | contig 22785 bp, 16 predicted proteins | sample 1519821 | NCBI WGS metagenome assembly OBJP01 (sample SAMN04209218, study PRJEB22552) | human gut metagenome | biome: gut; material: feces | host: Homo sapiens | place: USA: Oklahoma | reverse complement strand
CAAATGCATCTTCCAGCTCAATCTCTTTTGCGATGGTAACACCGTCGTTGGTGATCAGCGGAGCACCAAATGCTTTATCCAGAACAACGTTTCTTCCTTTCGGTCCCAGTGTCACACGTACTGTATCTGCCAGCTGATTTACACCGCTCTCCAGTGCGGCTCTTGCTTCTGCGCCAAACTTAATTTCCTTTGCCATGACTATCAGTCCTCCTGTTATTTTTCTGTTTTTTTAAAAACAGTTCTTATTTTACTACAGCCAGAATATCGCTCTGTTTTACGATAATGTACTCTTCACCGTCTACTTTTACATCTGTTCCTGCATATTTGGAATAGATCACCTGATCCCCTACAGCAACTTCCATTTTCACTTCATTTCCGTCAACCATTCCGCCCGGTCCTACGGCTACAACTTCTGCCTGCTGTGGTTTCTCCTGTGCCTGTCCCGGAAGAACGATTCCGGATTTTGTTGTTTCTTCTGCTTCAACCTGTTTTAATACAACTCTGTCACCTAAAGGTACTAATGTCATGATCTATATCCTCCTTTATTCTCCAACTAAAGCTTTCCTGTTACCGTACTCTTTCCGTTATCGCAAAATATCCGGCAACTGTTTCGGCACTCTGTCTAATTCTGCCGATTTTTGCTAGCACTCATTTACTTCGAGTGCTAATCACTGTCCTTATATTATTGAAAATGAGTCGATTTCGCAAGTGCTTTTATCATTATAAAATAATCTATATTCTCTTTTTTACTTATATATTCTCTTTTTTTCTTTTGTTTTCTTAATTTACAAATAATTTTGTCATATCTTCCTTGTCTTTCGCACTCAATTGAATTGTCTTCAAATACATTAATTAAGAGGCTTGCTATAATTCCTGTAACATAATAAAAAGACCGTCCACCATACAGCAGACAGCCTTCTTGCATTCATTATTTATGGAAGCTTCTATATCAGGATTTCTTATTTCTCTGAGCTTTAATCTCTTCCAGTTCATCAAAGATGACTTCATTCAGCACTTTAATGTAGGTTCCTTTCATACCGGAAGATCTGGATTCGATCACACCGGCACTTTCAAACTTCCTCAAAGCGTTTACGATAACAGATCTGGTGATTCCCACGCGGTCTGCGATCTTACTTGCAACCAGGATTCCCTCATCTCCGTCAAGTTCATCAAAAATATGGATGATCGCCTCCAGTTCGGAGAAAGATAAAGTATTAAAGGCAGATTTCACTACCTGCTGCTTTCTGTCCTCCTCAGCATTCTCTTCATGAACCGCTCTCATCATCTCAAGCCCTACAACGGTTGTTCCATATTCACTGACAATAATATCTTCAATGTCATATGGTTTCTCATAACGATACATAAATACAGTACCCAGTCGTTCCCCTGCAATATCTATCGGATTAATGATTCCCTGATAACTGCTTGATACATGTTCAAATCCCAGTGTCTGAAGATTTACATTCTCTTTTGTTGACAGGACACCCAGAAATCTCTCGTTTAACAGGGAATCTACATATCCGCCAACCTTGTCCTCGATCAGTTCAGTGATCTCCTCTACTCCCGGGCATAAACTGACACCCAGAACCTTTCCTTTTTTACTGAGAACCAGAATGTTGGAACTCAGTGTCTCCATCAGAACCTGACAGATGTCATTAAATACCACTTTGCTGGAACTGCTGTTATGCAGAAGTTTATTAATTTTTCTTGTTCTATCCAGCAGCTGAACACTCATATTGTCCTCCTTTCACCCTGTACATATCCGAAATCTTTCTGTCATTATTTCATAAATGAGCAGTCACTTTCTTTTGCTCGCAAGGAAGATTCAGACACACATGGTCATTAACATTACTGATACTTTGATTTTACACGTTTTAAAGTCAAATTACAAGACAAATTTTACTATTTTTTTATTTATTTTTGCTTTTCTGAAAATAGATTCCTTTTATAATATTATTCAATAAATATCATCATCAAAAGTTCAAAGGATTGAAGACAAAAAGTCAGAAAGTCACTAACTGTAAGACAAAAAACGGAACTGTTGCATTAATGAAATTCATTTTCAACTGCTGCAACAGTCCCATTTATAACATTTGCAATCCGTTATTATTCTTTCTCGTCCTTTGCCTCTACATATCCACATGTCTCCTGGCTGCAGACAAGCTTATTCCCCTTTTCCACCATATAGCTTCCACATTTCGGGCATTTCTTTGCTGATGGTTTCTGCCAGGACATGAAATCACAATCCGGATTATCCTCACATCCGTAGTACTTACGTCCTTTTTTGGTTTTCTTAAGCACAATCTCTTTTCCACATTTCGGACATGCCACCCCGATCTTCTCAAAATATGGTTTGGTATTTTTGCATTCCGGAAATCCCGGACATGCAAGGAATCGTCCATGAGGACCATATTTGATCACCATATGTCTGCCACAGTTTTCACAGATCACATCTGTCACTTCATCCTGAATATCAACCTTTTCAAGTTCTTCCTCTGCAGCATCTACATCCTTCTTCAGATCCGGATAGAAATTGCTTACTACTGTCTTCCACTTTACAGTTCCTGCTGCTACACAGTCCAGAAGCCCTTCCATAGTCGCAGTGAAGTTTACATCTACAATACTCGGGAAAGCCTGTTTCATAATATTATTGACAACTTCCCCCAACTCTGTAACATACAGGTTCTTCTGTTCTTTTGCAACATAACGGCGGCTGATGATCGTTGTGATCGTCGGCGCATAGGTACTTGGACGTCCGATCCCCAGTTCTTCCATAGTCTTGACCAGAGATGCCTCTGTATAATGTGCAGGCGGCTGCGTGAAATGCTGTTCTGGTTTCAGTTCCTTAAGACTAAGCTTCATTCCTCTTTCAAGACTCTGATTCAGAACATTTCCTTTTTTCTGGTCCTCTTCATCTGTGTATACAGACATAAATCCGTCAAATATGATCTTGGAGGCAGAGACTGTAAAAATATACTGGTCTGCACCAATCTTTACAGATGTTGTTTCGTATTTTGCAGGAGCCATTCTGCTGGCCGCAAAACGTCTCCAGATAAGCTGATACAGCCTGAACTGATCTCTTGAAAGAGATTCCTTCAGTACAGCCGGTGTACGGCTGATGTCTGTAGGACGGATCGCTTCGTGAGCATCCTGGATCTTCTGTCCCTTTTTCACAGCTTTCTCAGACTTTGAAACATAATCCTCTCCGTACTGAGCAGTGATATATTCTCTTGCAGCAGCATCTGCTTCCTCCGAGATTCGGGTGGAATCTGTACGCAGATAAGAGATCACACCTACCGTTCCATTTCCTTTGATATCAATTCCTTCATACAGCTGCTGTGCCAGACGCATTGTCTTCTGTGTGGAAAAGTTTAAGGTCTTGGCTGCTTCCTGCTGTAAGGTACTTGTAGTAAAGGGAAGCGGTGCATTCTTGATCCTCTCGCCTTTCTTTACTTCATTGATCTCATATTCTTTATCTTTCAGAGAGGCCAGAAGTTTATCCATTTCCTCTTTGCTGTGGATATCCATCTTTTTATCTGTTCCATAGAACTTCGCCTGCAGCGGTTTCTTCTCACCCTTCACCTGAAAATCTCCCTCCAGGCTCCAGTATTCTTCCGGAATAAACGCATTGATCTCATCTTCTCTGTCACAGATGATACGAAGCGCAACAGACTGTACGCGCCCCGCACTTAAGCCTCTCTTGACTTTTGCCCAGAGAAGCGGGCTGATGGTATAACCTACCATACGGTCAAGCATACGTCTTGCCTGCTGTGCATCTACCAGATCCATATCCAGGTCTCTGGCCTGTTTGATCGATGATTTTACTGCTGTCTTGGTAATCTCGTTAAAGGTAATCCTGTGCATCTTCTTCGGATCTTCTTTTAATGCCTGCATCAGATGCCAGGAAATTGCCTCTCCCTCGCGGTCAGGGTCAGTTGCAAGATAAATCTTATCTGCTTTCTTTGCAGCCTTGCGAAGCTTTGCAAGCAGTTCTCCCTTTCCTCTGATCGTTATATATTTGGGTTCAAAATCATGCTCAACATCAATTCCGAACTGACTCTTCGGGAAATCACGGACATGTCCGTTAGAAGCTTCCACATCGTAATTCGCACCGAGAAATTTCTTTATTGTTTTCACTTTTGCAGGTGATTCTACTATCACCAGATATTTCGCCATGCTACCTCTCCTAGTCGTAATCTGTTATTCTTCACAGTGTCCCTGAACGGGCACATTGCCTGACAGCGATATTGTTACATATGAAAATCGCCCTGCGCCGCAGAAACGTGAAGCACAATAATCATAAATCGTCAACTGTCTTTTACATAATAATGTCTCCCGCTCTCTCTTATGAGCCCCCGCAGTGTCAGTTCCACAAGACAGTTGCTTACCTGTGCCGGGGAAAAGCCTGTTTTTCTCACAATGTAGTCGGGATTTTTTGGTCGTAAATCGAGACAACTATACACCATATTCAAATCTCTTGCAAGTCCCAAGTTGTTTTTTTCACCGTTTTGTGTTACTTTTTCCATCGAAATTCCAAGTTCTTCCAGCATAATTTCCGGACAGTATGCAATCCCTGCGCCGTCGTAGATCAGCTTATGGCAGCCTCTGCTGAGTTCATCTGTCACTGCCCCCGGAATCGCATAGACCATCTTTCCCTGTTCCAGTGCAAATCCCGCAGTGATCAGCGAACCGCTGTTTTCTTTTGCTTCCACTACCAGAACCGCGTCTGACAAAGCACTGATGATCCGGTTTCGCGCCGGGAAATGCCAGGAAACAGGTCCTGAACCCAGTGGACATTCACTGATGATCCCACCATTTTCCCATAAGATCCTCTCATAGAGTTTTCTGTTAGATTTCGGATAGCATACATCAACACCACTTCCAAGCACCGCAAATGTAGGCATCTTTCCTTCCAGTGCGCCTTTATGTCCTTCTGAATCAATGCCAAGTGCCATACCGCTGATAATCTGGACTCCAGCTACACTTAACGCTTTCGCATACCGGAATGCCTGCATCCTTCCATAAGGACTGCACATTCTGGCACCGATCACTGCCACCGTTCTTCTCTTAGGATCAGGAAGTCTGCCTTTTACATAAAGCTTTGCCGGCATGGAGGAATACTGCTTCATTATCTGAGGATATTCCGGATCTGATTTCTCAATACATCGTATCTGACCTGTACTGTATTCTTCTGTATGATTATTTTTCACATCAGTTCTTTCCATATAAAATACCTCACTGACCTTTATTTTATGACAGAATCTTTGTCAAATGCCCTGTACGAAAGTGCTTCTCCGATATGATGACCGGCAATCATTTCTTCCCCTTCCATATCCGCAATTGTTCTGGCTACCTTCAGGATCCTGTGATAGGATCTGGCACTGAATGCGATTTTTTCAAAGGCTCTTGCCAGAAGTCGGGATGCGCTGTCTGTAAGAGGGCAGAATTTATCGATCAGACTGCTCTTCAGCTGCCCGTTAAAATTTATTTTCTCATCTTTATACCGTTCTTCCTGGATCTTCTGTACTTTTTCCACTCTTTTTCTGATAGCAGCGGAATTTTCTCCCTTTCTTCCACAGTGAAGCTGTGAAAAAGAAACCGGCGGTACCTCAGCGCTGATATCAATTCTGTCCAGAAGGGGGCGACTGATTTTTCCCATATAATGTGTGATCTCACCTGCTGTACAGGTGCATCTGTTCAAATCCGGATAATAACCGCAGGGACAGGGGTTCATCGCTGCACATAACATAAAATCCGCCGGAAAGTTGTAAGTTCCGCTTGCTCTGGCTATCTGGATCACTTTATCCTCCATGGGCTGTCGCAGAAGTTCCAGACTTGCTCTGGAAAATTCCGGCATTTCATCCAGAAAGAGTACGCCTTTATGCGCAAGAGTGATTTCGCCGGGTCTGGGATTACGCCCGCCTCCTGCAATTGCCTGCGGAGTACTTGTATGATGAGGGCTGCGAAATGGTCGCTCATCGATCAGAGGATATTCTCTTGAAAGAAGTCCTGCAATACTGTAAATTCTGGTAAGCTCCAGCTTTTCTTCAAAGCCAAGCCCAGGCATGATCGTCGGCAGTCTTCTGGCAAGCATGGTTTTGCCCGTTCCCGGAGGTCCGATAAGGAGAAGATTGTGAAATCCGCTTACTGCAATTTCCGCCGCTCTTTTTGCCCCTTCCTGTCCTTCAATGTCTGAAAAATCCATTCCCATATCTGTATTTATAATAGAAGGAATTTCTTCCTGTATTTCCCTCTTCAGATAGGGTTCCGGATTCTTAAGACACTCGACCAGTTCCCGTAAATTTTTTACTCCTGCTACCGGCACATCCCTGATCAGTCTTCCTTCTTTCAGATTCTCATAGGGAACTACGCAAAAACGACTACCCAAACTTCTTGCACACAACACAATCGGCAGGATTCCGGATATCCCATGGATTTCTCCGTCCAGACCGATCTCCCCTGCCATCATAACTCTGCTGACAACCTGAGGGCTGATCATCTCAAAAGCAGCCAACACTGCTGCTGCCACCGGTACATCAAAACCGGCTCCCTCTTTCTTCATGTCTGCAGGAGCAAAATTGACGGTAATTCTCTTTGGTGGAAACTGATAACCATTATTCTTGAGGGCTGTGCGTACCCGTTCCTGCGCTTCCTTTACCTGCGCAGAAGGAAATCCTACCATGATAAAGGAAGGAAGTCCGTTACTTACATCAGCTTCTACCTGCACAGGGCATACTTCCACCCCAAAAATTGCAGCTGATAATACACTTGCAAACAAATATAAACTCCTTTCTTCCGGCATAAATCTCCCCCGATATTTATGCTCACCAAACAGCGGACGACTGAATAGTTACATCACTTAAATTGTATTGGAAATTATTTCAGAAATCAGATTAGAAAAAAGATTATTTTTATAATAGACCATTTTGCTCTGTTTTGCAACCGTTCATTTTGTTCTGTTTTATACTTTTTTTCAGTACATAATCTGCGAAGGCTTTTCACAGATCATGTTTGGGAGTACACTACAAAACAGAGAGGTGAACTATATGAAATTTCAGCGTATTCAGGATTTACGTACAGATGCTGACATGTCACAGAAACAGCTCAGCGAAATTCTTCACATCAGCCAGCGTTCCTACTCTCACTATGAGACAGGTTCACGCAATATCCCGGTTGAAATGCTTATCAGACTGGCAAATTATTACGATATAAGTGTTGATTATCTGATAGGACGCACTGATAAAAAAGAGATGAATAAATAAGTAAAATCACTTTTTTTAATATAAAAGGATTCCTGTAACTGTTTATGTTACTGAATCCTTTTATATTTTTTGTATCTTTTATTCTTTTATCATAACAGTATCCACAGAAGGATGGACTTTTGCACCCTCCGCTTTTGTTTTTGTCTTAATATTCACATAAAGACGACCATTATCAAAGGTAAGATAACCCTTTGCTACATTTCCCAGCGAGTCTGTAAACGAGAATCTGGTTGCATTTCCTGCGACGGATTTCTTTACTTTTGCCTTGCAGGAAGCTGTCTTTTTCTTATTTGTCTGCCAATAAGTGAATGTGATCGATTTCTGGCTGAGTTTTTTAATTTTGATCTTAACCCTGCCATTCTCACTGCGCCAGGTTCCCAGATAGTCCTCCGGGTTAAAAACATATGCCCTTTCCAGTACAGGTGTTGGTGTTACCGTAGGAATCGGCGTTGGGGTAGGTGTGGGTGTAGCTGCAGGTGTCGGTGTTACAGTGGGAACTCTTTCCAGTGCCGCGATTGCTTCTGCTTTTCTCTGTTCTCTGTCCACATTCTTTCTGTGTTGGAGCAGCAGAGTATCTGCCAGCATAAGCAGGATAAACAGGATAATTACAATTATCAGAAGTTTTATAAGTCTTTTTTTCTTTTTATTCCATTTCTGTTTCCCATTGTTTGTTATCGACAAATCTGCATCTCCTCTTCTGTTTCTTGTTCGTTACTTATTCTTTTCCATCCCAGCAATAGGTACAGAGTTTACATGGTGAAATTCCAATGGAAGCTTTCAGATCATCAAGTCTGTGGAATTTCAGTGATGTGAAATTCAGCTCCTTACGGATTTCTTCCAGCATTTCTTTATAATTTGCTGAATTTGGATCTGCATAGTCTGCCAGGACTTTATCACTGACATTCTCTCCCTCACGTTTGGCTATCACACGTCTTGTGATCAGGTCCATCTCTGATTTTGAACGCGAGAAATTCAGATATTTACATCCATAAAGTAAAGGCGGACATGCCGGACGGATATGTACTTCCTTTGCACCATTTCTGTAAAGAAATTCTGTCGTTTCTCTTAACTGTGTTCCACGCACAATAGAATCATCAATCATAAGAAGGCTCTTATCCTTGATCAGACGGTGCACAGGAATCAGTTTCATTCTTGCGATAAGATTTCTCTGGCTCTGCTGTGTAGGCATAAATGATCTTGGCCAGGTTGGTGTATATTTGATAAACGGACGGGCAAAAGGTACACCGGACTGGTTCGCATATCCGATAGCATGGGCAATACCGGAATCCGGAACACCGGCTACAATATCAGGATTTACTTCTCCCCTGTCTCTCCTGGCCAGCATATCACCGCAATGATAACGCATTTCTTCTACATTCACACCCTCGTAGGCAGAAGTAGGGTATCCGTAATATACCCAGAGAAATGAACAGATTCGCATCTCTTCCCCTGGTTTCTGCAAGGTTTCCACACCGTCCGGAGTCACAGCAACAATTTCTCCTGGTCCCAGTTCTTTCAAATCTTCATATCCAAGATTCAGGTATGCAAAGCTCTCAAAAGACACACAACAGGCATCTTCTTTCTTTCCCACGATCAACGGAGTCCTTCCCAGACGGTCACGTGCTGCCAGAATCCCCTTTGGTGTCAGGATCAGCATGGTCATGGAACCTTCTATCACTTCCTGCGCATAACGGATTCCCTCAATCATGTTGTCTTTCTGATTGATCAGTGCAGCTACCATTTCTGTGGGGTTTACACTTCCTCCACTCATTTCCAGAAAATGAGTGCATCCGTTTTTAAAACAACTGGCAATCAGTTCATCCATGTTATTGATTTTTCCAACTGTGGTAATTGCAAAGTTGCCAAGATGAGAGCGCACCAGAAGAGGCTGAGGTTCATTATCTGAAATACATCCGATTCCCAGATTTCCCTCCATCTCACCAATGTCACCATCAAATTTGGTCCTGAACGGCGCATTTTCAATGTTATGAATCACGCGGTCAAAACCACGTTTCTTATCATACACTGCCATTCCGCCTCTGCGTGTTCCCAGATGGGAATGATAATCAATTCCGAAGAAAAGGTCCAGAATGCAACTGGACTTTGATGCTACTCCAAAAATTCCACCCATTATCGTATTCTCCTTTTGTTCATCATCTTCAGGCAACTTTTATCATAATCCTCTTCGATAATCCATTTAAAAAGATTACTATAGCCCGTTTCATAACGTTTTCCTTCACTATAACAGTTCTTATCCTGCCAAATTGCTGTAAAAACAGTTATATCACACAACACTCCCATTATATAGAATGAAAATTTAGAAGTAAAGAGTTTTAATCTTATTTCTTTTCCTTGATGATACCTGTTCTGTATGCATCCAGCAGCTGGATCAATTCCTGTATTCTCTCTTTCAGCGCATGACCTGTATCTGTATCACCCACAAGCTGGCGTCTGGACATGTAGCTGACTGCCACGCGGTTCGATACAATATCAGTCTCTCTTGCCACAGCATCTGCTTTGGACGTAAACGGTTCATGAGCAGTAAGATTCAGTCCATAGGAATTATAGATCAGCGTATATCCGGCAATTCCCGTTACTTTCTGATATGGCTTGGAAAAACCACCGTCAATCACGATAACCTTTCCATCACATTTTACAGGACTTTCTCCTTCACTCTGGTGTACCGGAACATGGCCATTGATGATATGCCCTTTTTCCGGATCCAGACCAAATTCACGAAGCATATTATCTACCACTTCTTCATTCTCCCAGAGGCGGTAATAAGCATTCTTCTTCTCTTCATGTGTAGAAGGATCCTCTATGAAATATCTTTCAAAAGTACTCATCTTGCTCTTGCCAAACAATGGTGAATTCGGAGCTGCCCAGATATACCACATAATATCTCTGCCCTTCTTCTGTTCTTCTTTTCCTACAGAATAGAATGCTCTGCGCACATAGGTTTCCAGTACATCGTACAGTTCTTTTCCCTTGTAGCTTTTTCCATAAATCTGTACTTCCCGGAATGTTCCGTCTTCATTCAGAGGAATGCTTCCGTGAAACAGAAGATTTCCGTTATATACTGTATAAAGCCCACCTTTGTCAAGTAGGAGACGGATGTGGTTTTGCAGTTTTTCACAGTTTCTGAATGCAGAGGACAGTTTGTCCATAACTTCTTTTTCTCCGGCTGTAAGTTCGTATGGATGTTTCCAGTCAATAGTCGGAAAATTATTGTCGCGAAGCGGATATTCTTTTCCGTCAGGCAGTGTGATCGTCCCTTTTTCCGGATTGATCCGATGAAGAAGTGCTCTGTCTTCCATCTGGAATTCTTTATGTCTGCGCACCAGTTTACCTTCTAATTTAAACTGGATCACAGCAATAGCCTTGTGCATTTTTTTGCCCAGTTCTTCCTCAAGAACATTATAATTGAAAGCACCTTTCATAGCAAAAATCTCGCAGGGATCATCCTTATACGCCTCCATCACAAAGGTCGCCAGAGGAAGCATATTGATTCCGTATCCATCCTCAAGAATATCCAGATTTCCGTAACGGATACTGTTTCTTACCACTGTTGCAATACAGGCTTTCTGTCCTGCTGCCGCACCCATCCAGACAACATCATGGTTTCCCCACTGAATATCCAGGGAGTGATACTGCATCAGGCGATCCATAATGAAATGTGGAGCAGGACCTCTGTCATAAATATCCCCCAGAATATGTAAATGATCCACGACCAGACGCTGGATCAGTTCTGCAAGCGCAATGATAAAATTCTCCGCACTGCCGATCTCAATGATCGTATTTACAATGGAATCATAATATGCCTCTTTATCGAGAACTTCCGCTTTCTCTGTGATCAGTTCTTCGATCACATAGGCATAATCTGTGGGAAGAGCTTTTCGTACTTTGGACCTGGTATATTTGGAGGCTGTTGTCTTACAGATTTCAATAAGACGGTAGAGCGTGATCTTATACCAGTTTTCCATATCTTCTTCCGTATCTTTGACAAGATCCATCTTCTCTTTCGGATAATAGATCAGAGTTGCCAGAGAACGCTTATCATTGTTACTTAATGTATGTCCAAACACATCATCAATCTTCTTCCTCACTGCACCGGAACCATTTCTGAGCACATGTGAAAACGCCTGATACTCCCCATGAAGGTCTGACATAAAGTGTTCCGTTCCCTTCGGCAGATTCAGGATTGACTGAAGATTGATAATCTCCGTAGATGCCTTTCCGATTGTAGGATAAATTTCTGCAAGTCTCTGTAAATATCTAAGTTCGTCTTTCTTCATATCCATCTCCTGTTATCATATATTATGATGTCAGGGCATTTTATGTTGCTGTCTGCACCATGCCCTGCAACACACTTTGCGGTCACAGAATTTATGCTCATCCTGTAAAGTCAAATAATGACATCTGGTTCGACTGCGGGATATCTCCGAATAATTTCAGATCATCCATCAGATCAATAACCGTTTTGCTGACCTTTGTTCTGTCGCGGAAGTCGTCTTTTGACAAGAATTTTCCCTGTTTTGCAGCATCAACCACTGCATCTGCCGCCTTATCTCCCAGTCCGTCAATAGTTGCAAGTGACGGCATCAGTTTCCCATCCACGATCTGAAATCTCTGTGCCTTGGCAGTATAAAGATCAATCGGTACAAATTCAAATCCACGTGCGTACATTTCCTGTACAATACGCATATCCTTCAGGGTATCCAGTTCTTTTTTAGATGCTGAATCACCTTTTTTGCGAATTTCTGCCATATAATACTCCAGGCGTTCCTTTCCCATACACATCATCTCATAGGAGAACGCTGTGGCGCGGATACTGAAATATGCCGCATAGTATGCCAGTGGCTGAAACACCTTATACCACGCAATTCTGTACGCCATCATAACGTATGCTGCTGCATGAGCCTTCGGGAACATATACTTGATCAGCTTACAGGACCAGATATACCAGTCCGGAACTCCATGCTCTTTCATGGTCTCGATCCACTCATCACGAAGACCTTTTCCCTTACGGACGCTCTCCATGATCGTAAACGCAAGGCCACTTTCCACTCCTTTTCCGATAAGGTAGATCATAATATCGTCTCGGGTACAGATAGCTGTGGAAATGGTTGCCTTACCCTCCTGGATCAACACCTGGGCATTACCCAGCCATACATCCGTACCATGAGAAAGCCCTGCAATACGGATCAGGTCAGAGAAGTATTTCGGCTTGGTGTCAATAAGCATCTGCATGGCGAAATCTGTACCAAATTCCGGGATTCCCAGACATCCGAGCTTACATCCGCCAATATCTTCCGGTTCAATTTTCAAAGCCTTTGTACTTGCAAACAATGACATGACATCCCTCTGATCCAGGGGGACATCCCTAGCACTGATTCCCGTTAAATCCTCCAGCATTCGGATCATAGTGGGATCATCGTGTCCAAGTATATCAAGCTTCAGCAGGTTTCCGTCAATAGAATGGTAATCAAAATGTGTGGTGATAATGTCACTGTTCACATCATTCGCAGGGTGCTGGACAGGAGTAAATTTCTCAATCTCCTCACCTACAGGAAGTACGATAATGCCTCCCGGATGCTGTCCTGTTGTACGCCGCACGCCTGTACATCCCTGTACGATGCGGTTGATCTCACAGTAACGTTTATGCACACCACGCTCTTCAAAATAATTCTTCACATAACCAAATGCAGTTTTCTCCGCAAGCGTACCGATAGTCCCTGCCTTGAATGTCTGTCCCTTACCAAAAATAACCTCTGTATATCTGTGTGCATTAGCCTGATACTCTCCTGAAAAGTTAAGGTCAATATCCGGTTCCTTATCTCCCTTGAATCCAAGGAATGTCTCAAAAGGAATGTCAAACCCTTCCTTTTTCATCCTGGTTCCACATTTCGGACAGATCTTATCCGGCATATCACATCCCGCCATACCTGCATACTGCTTTACTTCCGGTGAATCAAAATCACTGTATTTGCAGTCCGGATTAGGACAGAGATAATGAGGCGGCAGAGGATTTACCTCTGTGATACCGGACATGGTAGCTGCCAGAGAAGATCCTACAGAACCTCGCGAACCTACCAGATAACCATCTTCATTTGACTTCCATACAAGCTTCTGTGCAATGATATACATTACGGCATACCCATTGGAAATGATTGAATTCAGTTCCCTGTCAAGCCTGCTTTCCACAATCTCCGGCAATGGATCTCCATACATTTCATGCGCTTTTGTAAAACAGATATTCTTCAGATCCTGGTCGGAATTCTCAATGACCGGCGGGAATTTGTCCGGATGAATAGGTGATATCTTCTCAATCATATCTGCGATCTTATTTGTATTTGTAATGACAACTTCTTCTGCTTTCTCGCTTCCCAGATAGGCAAATTCTTCCAGCATTTCCTCTGTGGTACGTAAATACAACGGTGCCTGCTCATCTGCATCTGAGAATCCGTTTCCGGCCATAATGATCCTTCTGTAAATCTCATCCTGTGGATCCATGAAATGCACATCACAGGTTGCAACTACCGGTTTCTTAAACTGCTCTCCAAGCTTAACGATCTTCCTGTTTATCTCCTTCAGGTCTTCTTCGGAACTGATCATATCATGCTTATCATCTGCTATCATAAATCTGTTATTTCCAACAGGCTGGATCTCCAGATAATCATAGAAATTTACCAGTCTGGCTATCTCCGGATCCGGTGCATTTCTCAGAATTGCCTGATACAGTTCCCCTGCTTCACAGGCACTTCCCACCAGAAGTCCGTCTCTGTACTGCTCCAGCACACTTTTGGGAACACGTGGACGTCTGTGATAATACTTCAGGTGCGACTGACTCACTAATTTATACAGATTAATGCGCCCTGTCTCATTTCTGGCAAAAATGATCACATGGTAGGTCGGCAGTTTCCTGATACTATTTACAGAAACAGCTCCCTGCTCATTCAGCATATCCACATCCCGGATATCACGCTCTTCCAGCATCTTTACAAACTTCACAAAAATCTCTGCAGTACATGCGGCATCATCTACTGCCCGGTGATGATTTTCCAGTGAAACCCCAACTGCTTTTGCTACCGTATCCAGCTTAAATCTGTTCAATGCAGGAAGCAGGAAACGGGCCATACCGACCGTATCTACATAAGTAAAATCATGTGCGATTCCCAGTCTGTCACAGTTTTTCATAATAAATCCCATATCAAAGTCCGCATTGTGTGCAACCATAACCGCATCCTTGCTGAATTCAAGGAATTTCGGAAGCACTTCTTCGATAGTCGGGGCATCCATGACCATACTGTCATTGATACTGGTCAGCTGTTCAATGCGAAAAGGAATCGGTACCTTTGGATTTACAAATGTGGAAAAACGATCCGTAATCTCACCATTTTCTACCAGTACGGCGCCAATCTCTATGATCTGACAGGTCAGCGAAGAAAAACCTGTTGTCTCAATATCAAAGACCACAAATCTATCGTTCAGCTTCTGACCTTTTCCATTGGTCACCATACCTTTTAAATCATCTACCAGATAGCCTTCCATTCCATAAAGAACCTTAAAATCAGAATCCTTCGGCACACATCCGCCCCAGGCATCGAAACAGTGATTTGCCTCCGGAAATGCCTGTACAACCCCATGGTCTGTAATGGCAATGGCAGGATGTCCCCACTCATAAGCACGTTTCACCAGAGATTTGGCATCCGTAACCCCATCCATATCGCTCATCTTTGTATGACAGTGAAGCTCTACTCTTTTCTGTGGGCTGGTATCTACTCTGGCAGTTGTAAAATTGGCAATTTTCTTAATCCCGGCTATGGATGCAATAGTCAGTTCACTGTCAAAACGGTCTACTGTTGTCACACCGCGAAACTTCAGAAAAGCCCCCTTCTTTACATGTTCTGTCACTTCCGGCACCTGTTCATTGCGCAAAAACATCTTCACAACAATACTGTCCGTAAAGTCTGTGATCGGGAAGATAAGAATTGTTTTTTCATTACGGATTTCTCTGGCTTCAACCTCCATAACCTGTCCGCGAACGATCACCTCACCCATTTCACCGGTAATCGTCTCAAGTGCAACAGGCTCTCCTTCGAAATCTCTTCCATAGATAACATCCGGATTGCTGTCCCTTCTGAATCCACCCCGGAAATCTCCCTTCCTGTTGTCTTTGCGGTCTGCAAATGCAGCTTTTTTGTCCTTCTTTTCCTGCTGTCCCTTATCAGTCTTTTTCTCTGCTTTCTTCTCTGCTGTTCCTGCTTCTTCAGACTGAGCCGGCTCTTCATTCTTACTGTTTAATTTCGCATGACGGATTACATTTTCCACTTCCTGAGCGATCTGCACTGCTGCATTCTTACGGTACTTACTTTCCTGCGTCTCCCTGAACTCAAGTTCCACCTTTAAGTCCATTCCACATCTTTCGCAGAAAACCTTCTGCAGATATTCGATCAGGATCCCGCTCTTTTCTCTGGCTATTACAGAATCAGGAAGGATCATATGAAGATCATTTTCTCCGGGAAAAGAAATCTGCGCCTGTCTGAACATATTGTATTCCAGCATATTGTAGCTGCGCAGTTCCAGTTCCATGCTGGATCTGTAAGTTTCCAGAAAGTTCTGAGGATTGTACTGACCGGAAAGACGGAATTTCTCAATAACTGTAACTGTTACATTCAGTCCTGCAAAAATCTGTCTCTCTATCTGTTCTTCCAGTTCAAAGATATGCTTCTTATGAATCCAGCGTTCACTTTTTATATACACCCATATATGAGTTCTGGAAGGATTGCAGGACACTCTGGTCACAAAAACCATGTCCAGCAGTTCTTCCAGTTCTTTCTTCACTTTTAAGCTGGGAAATACGTCAAAAAAGTCTTTTTCCAAAATAAAATCTCCTCGTTGATCTGACAGGAAGTCTTCGTTCCAAATGTTACTTCCAGTTCAGAAGTTCTTCCCGCAACGTATCCAAAAGCTGATCTTCCGGAACTTTCTTTATGATCTCACCATGTTTGATCAGAAGTCCCACACCAACTCCGCCTGCAATTCCGATATCTGCCTCTTTTGCTTCTCCGGGTCCGTTTACCACACAGCCCATAACTGCTACTTTAATATCAAGTGGGATATCCTGCACCATGGTTTCTACCTTATTTGCAAGACCGATCAGATCAATCTGTGTGCGTCCACAGGTTGGACATGACACAACTTCTATGCCACCTTTGCGAAGCCCCAGAGTTTTCAGGATACGTTTTGCGGATTTAATCTCTTCTAAAGGTGCTCCTGTAAGAGAGACACGAATGGTATCACCGATTCCCTGATTCAGGATGATCCCCAGTCCGATAGCAGATTTAATGTTTCCGGAATAAAGAGTTCCGGCTTCTGTGATTCCTACATGAAGTGGATAATTCGTCTTCTCCGCGATCAGTTCATGAGCCTTTGCACACATAAGGACATCCGAAGATTTGATGCTGATCACCAGATTGTCATATCCCAGGTCTTCGATGATATGAACTTTATCCAGCGCACTCTCCACCAGTCCCTCTGCAGTGACCCCATGATATTTCTCCACAAGTTCTTTCTCAAGAGAACCACTGTTTACACCAACACGAATGGGTATTCCTCGCTCCTTTGCCACATCAACCACTGCTTTGATTCGCTCTGTACTGCCGATATTTCCGGGATTGATCCGAATCTTATCTGCACCGTTTTCCATGGCTGCAATGGCAAGACGATAATCAAAATGGATATCTGCCACAAGTGGTATATGGATCTGTTTTTTGATTTCCTTCAGTGCTTTTGCAGCTTCCATAGTCGGTACTGCACAACGGATAATATCACAGCCAGCCTGCTCCAGTGCCAGGATCTGAGCTACTGTCTGTTCTACATCTTCAGTTTTTGTATTTGTCATGGACTGGATTAAAATCGGGTTGCCGCCGCCAATCTTTCTGTCTCCGATCTGAATCACTTTTGTATGATCTCTGTACATAATTTTCCTCTTCTCTCATTTATAGCAATTCCATAAATTACTGCTGAACAGTTATCTGATTTCCAGAAGTTTTCTCTTCAGTTCTTCTTCCATGCGGTGCATTTCCATCTCTGCTGCCTGTCTCTTCTGACGGCCTTCCATCTGGATCCGCATCACATCATCCAGAGTCTGGATCAAATCTGCATTTGTCTTCTGGAGTGTTTCAAGGTCAACTATTCCACGCTCTGATTCTTTCGCTGTCTCAACCGTTGCCATATGAAGTGTCTCTGCATTCTTTCTGAGAAGTTCATTGGTGATATCTGTTACCTGTCTCTGTGCCTGTGCTGCTTCTGCAGAATGAGCAATTCCCAGAGCAAGCACCATCTGACTCTTCCATAATGGAATTGTGTTTACGATCGTTGTCTGTATTTTCTCAACCATTACCGTATCATTATTCTGGATCAGCCGGATCTGAGGCGCGGTCTGCATGGCAATCGTACGGGTAAGTTCCAGATCATGCAGTTTCTTTTCAAATCTGCTACATTTCTCATCCAGGTCTCTGGCTGCCTGCGCGTCTTCGGGAAGCCCGCTCAGAGCTGCCTTATTTTTCATTTCTGCAAGCTTTCCGTTTCTGGTTTCTTCCAGTTTCTTTTTTCCGGCAAGGATATACATGGTAAGTTCTTTAAAATAATTCAGGTTCTGTTCATACATCTTGTCCAGCATGGCAGAATCTTTCATAAGGCGCACCTGATGTTGCTGAAGAGAATCTGTAATCTTCTCCACATTGACTTGTGCTTTGTCATATTTGTTTTTCAGATTTTCAATCTTAGAAGTCTGCTTTCTGAAAAATCCAAAGAATTTTCCTTCCTCCTGTACATCGAAATCTTTCAGTTCTCCCACAACATTACTGATCAGTTCTCCAATCTCACCGAGATCCTGTGTCTTTACATTCTCAAGAGCTGTATCAGAAAAGTCCGCCATTTTTTTCTGGGTTCCTGCACCATACTGAAGAATCTGATTAGTATTCTCAATATCAATCTTTGCAGCAAAATCATTTACCATTTTCTGTTCTTCCGGTGTCAGTACAGGCACTTCTTCCTTCTGTAGCTGCTTTTGGGGGATCACTTCTTCTTTCTTTTCAAGCTCTCCAAGATCCGGCTCCAGTGTTAATGATGGCGTTTCCATTTCAAAATCTTTAAATTCGTTTCCCATGTCCTCTGCCGCTCCTTTTTATCCTTTTTTTATTTTCAGTTCTTTTTCATTTTTGCAAAATCATCATCTGTCAGACCTTCCTGTGCAAGCAGCGTATGAAGCACTGAAATATCACTTGAAACATCCCACGCAGTATCCTGAAAAACAGAATCCAGAAGTTTTTCAAATGCCTGATTCAGTGTATCCAGTGTATCCTCTATCTCCTTTTTGGATGCCTGGATATTCTCTCCCTGCACAGGCTGCTGATCCATTTCTTCATATGCATCCAGCAGCTTTACTGTCATGGGCAGATAATAATTCATCAGTTTCTTCAGATCCGGAATAATCTCCGGATGCTTCTGCGCTCGTTCAAAAATCTTCTCCACAATCAGTTCCATTCTGGATATTTTTGCAGAAATCTCCACTCCAGGAATCGCATCGTTGCTCCTGTGGATCTTATCCAGAAATTCATTTCCTTTATCCAGCACTTCCTGCACTTCAGGCGGTGTGTTCTTTCTGTTTCTCTTCTGTTCAGCCTGACATTTCTCTTCTTCCTGTTTCTTCTGCTCAAGTGCCTTCTGCGTCTGCGTATATTGCAGATAAGTCTCATTACTGGTGATCAGACAGGTTTCCTGCTCATCAATATGTCCCTGACGGAACCATCTGTCATCAATCATCTTTTTAATATCTTTTTTAACGAATTTCACCGGCTTATTTACTGCTGCAGATAATTGTTCAAAATTACAGTATGTGTGATTTCCCAGTGTGTCAATATACTTTTGAAAACGTTCCAGTTTACCCAGTTTTTTAATGCCGCCTGCGAGAAGTCCCACTCCTGTCAAAGCTCCGACTGCCATAAAACAGGTTCCACCGGTCACAAGGGAACTCATATGCCCCACCGCTCCAAAGATGCTAAGGACCAGAGTTCCCAGTCCCATTCCACTGGCAAGGATTCCACCTGAAACAGCAATCATCATACCTTTCATTCTTCCCCCGGTGTTCCTTTCATAAAGAGTCAGCATCTTCTCTTTTGCTTTCTCCTTCTCAATCCTCTGACGTTCCTGCTCCTGTTCACGCCTGCGCTTTTCTTCAAATTCTTTTGTTTTATTGCGGTATACCCCGGAATCACCGGACTGACTGTTTCCGGTTCCAAATACATTATTCAGACCATTTTTGATTGCCTCGCTTCCGGAATCTACAGCAGAATTTACTGCGCTGTTAACAGTCTGTCCCACCGTCTGCTTAATATCCTCGGTCATCTGGCGGTAATCTTTAGTAGAAACTGCTGTGTCTATGATCTTTTTTATTTTGTCTCCAAGTTCTCCTAATTCATCAAAATTCTCGCTCATATTTTCCTCCATTTTCTATTCCATATTATAGCGAAATCCTCTATAAAAAACAAGACTGGCGGATTTTTTGTTACTGTATGTGAACAGTAACACGATTTTTCAATTTTTCATTAAAATTGGAAATTTCCCATTGAACTTAGCAGACAAAAGTTTTACAATGGTAAAGAGATAAACAGTAATCACACTTGTAAATACTGTAAATATGTGTGAACGGAGGAAAGATTCATTATGGAAAAAAAGAATATCGACTGGAGCAGCTTAGGCTTCGGTTACGTACAGACCGATTATCGTTATGTATCTAAATTCAAAGACGGCGCATGGGATGCCGGAGAACTGACAACAGATCCTAATGTAACACTGAACGAATGTGCAGGTGTTTTCCAGTATGCACAGACAGTTTTCGAAGGAATGAAGGCTTACACTACAGAAGACGGACATATCGTTACTTTCCGTCCTGACTTAAATGCAGAACGTATGGCAAACTCAGCAAAGAGACTTGAGATGCCTGTATTCCCGGAAGACCGTTTTGTTGATGCAATTGTTCAGACTGTAAAAGCTAACGCAGCATATGTTCCGCCATACGGTTCAGGCGCAACTTTATATGTTCGTCCATATATGATGGGTACTAACCCGGTTATCGGTGTAAAACCTGCTGATGAGTATATGTTCCGTGTATTCACTACACCTGTAGGACCATACTTCAAAGGCGGTGCTAAACCAATTACAATCCGCGTCAGTGATTTCGATCGCGCTGCACCTCATGGAACAGGCCATATCAAAGCAGGTCTTAACTATGCAATGAGCTTACATGCAATCGTAGATGCTCACAAGAACGGATTCGATGAGAACATGTATCTTGATGCAGCTACACGTACCAAGGTAGAAGAAACAGGCGGTGCTAACTTCATTTTCGTTACAAAAGACGGCAAAGTTGTCACACCGAAGTCCAACAGTATCCTTCCTTCTATCACACGTCGTTCCTTAATCTATGTTGCCAAGGAATACCTGGGATTAGAAGCTGAGGAAAGAGAAATATACTTCGATGAAGTGAAAGATTTCGCTGAATGTGGTCTCTGCGGTACTGCTGCAGTTATCTCTCCTGTCGGAAAGATTGTTGACCATGGTAAAGAAATCTGTTTCCCAAGCGGAATGGAGAAAATGGGTCCGGTTATCCAGAAACTCTATGACACATTAACAGGTATCCAGATGGGACGTATCCAGGCTCCGGAAGGATGGCTGAAAGTTATTGAATAAATAACATCTGACTGCCAGACAGTTAACGTCTTTCAACATCAGAAGAATTGTTGCTGTTCATACACTGCTATCCCGCTGAGAACGTAATGAATAGTAACGTAGATTTTCACTATACAAAAACATCCCTCAGAATCAGTTTAAACACATTCTGAGGGATATTTTTTCTTTTACATCACTGGTTTTTCCGGCTTTTCCGGCTCTGCTTTGTTTCTTCTATTTCTTTCTCTCATACTTCACAAACTGATACTCCAGATCAAAGTATGTCTGCTCATCGCTCTCTCCCGTAATTTCCCATTCATCATCTTCGTCCAGATTTGGAAAATGACTGTCTGCTTCATATGCAAAGTCAATCTTTGTCACATGAGCTACATCACAGTACGGAAGCATCTGCGCATAAATGCTGTCACCACCTATACAGTAAACATCTTCTGCCGGATATTTCTTTATCTCTTCCAGCGCTTCTTCAATACTGTGTACTATGATCGCACCCTTTACCTCATATTCTTTATTGGATGTGATCACAATATTGATCCTGTTTTTAAGCGGAAGTCCGTTTGGAAAACTTTCCAGAGTTTTTCTTCCCATCACTACTACTTTTCCACTTGTTTCCTCACGAAACATCTTCATATCTGCCGGAATACTTACCAGAAGCTGGTTGTTCTTGCCGATTCCCCAGTTTTTATCTGCTGCTACGATAACATTCATTTGAATTTTCCTCTCTTGATTTTATATTGTCAATTTAAGTCAGGCGAACAAAATCATCCGCATTCGCTACTTGCTCATAACCAGATAATTGCTCCACAGTTTGGTTAAACGGCAATCGGAATATTCTTAATCTGCGGCCATGTCTCATAATTCTCCACGATCAGGTCATCTGTTGTAAACTGATAGAAATCCTTCACTTCCGGATTCAGTTTCACAACAGGTGCAGGATATGGTTTTCTCTGGATCAGTTCCTTTATCAGCGGGATATGACGGTCATAGATATGGCAGTCTGCCACTACATGAAGCAGTTCCCCTGCTTCCATATCACATACCTGAGCCATCATCATAAGCAGAAGTGCATACTGACATACATTCCAGTTATTCGCTGCAAGGATATCCTGTGAACGCTGATTGAGGATTGCATTCAGAGTCAGCTTATCGTTCCCCGGTGTCTGTGTCACATTAAATGTCATGGAATATGCACAGGGATACAGATTCATCTCATGGAGATCCTGATGCACATAAATATTGGTCATAATTCTTCGGCTGAACGGATTATTTTTCAGATCATAGATCACTCTGTCTACCTGATCCATCATTCCTTCTTTGTACTCATGTTTCACGCCAAGCTGATACCCATATGCCTTACCGATAGAACCACTCTCATCTGCCCAGCTGTCCCAGATATGGCTGTGAAGATCATGGATATTGTTGGATTTCTTCTGCCAGATCCAGAGGATCTCATCCATGGCACTCTTTAACGCTGTACGTCTGAGTGTCATAGCCGGAAATTCCTTTCTCAGATCATATCTGTTTACCACTCCGAATTTCTTGATCGTATATGCCGGAGTTCCATCCTCCCATACAGGACGAACCTTTTCTCCTTCCGTACTTGTCCCGTTTTCCAGGATATCCTGACACATTTTTATAAATACATCATCTGCGTAACTCATTTTTCTTTACACTCCTGTTTTTCTGTTTTTTATATTGTTTCAGGTCTTACTTTAATCCGTTACTGAAAACTTATAAAAAGTTATAAACTTCTATGTTCCATTCCTACTTC
>OBJP01000584.1_pt1 | contig 23781 bp, 20 predicted proteins | sample 1519821 | NCBI WGS metagenome assembly OBJP01 (sample SAMN04209218, study PRJEB22552) | human gut metagenome | biome: gut; material: feces | host: Homo sapiens | place: USA: Oklahoma | reverse complement strand
CGTAGCTATGATACCGCAGTCAACTGGAATATCGGAACCTGTTCTTGCAGTCTTGCGCTTGCTGTCGTTATTTCTGCCATCTTGATTTTGTGCATGAAAGAACGAGAAGCAACCCAAACAAAGAAAAAGGCCAAAAAGGTAGCTCCAAAGAAAGGCTGGTGATGATTTTATGAAGAAAATAGTTTTAGCATTAACATTCGTCCTTGTGGGAAGTTTTATGCTTGCTGGCTGTTCAAAAGATGAAATTCTCAATCATTACAATAACATTGTTCAGTCTGCGGGCTCCATAGAACTGACAGGGAAATCGTCACTGCAAGGGGAAAAAGAAAAAGGAATTGATGATTATACAGGGACTTATACGGCTGATTATGCGAACTTTTCAGGTACAGAGTATTTGTTCGGAGGAACTTCCATAAAGAGAGAAGCCGGTAAGGAGCTGTCCATTGATTGCACCTTGGAGATTACGGAAGGTACTGCAAAAGTATTTTGGAGTTCTGGATCTGATGAAGCAGTCACGTTGATTGAAGCAACCGGAACTTATAGTGACACAATTACACTTCCTGATGGTGGAAATTATATCGGCATTGAATGTGAGAATTTCACTGGAAACATTGAATTAAATATTGAATAATACTCTGCCGGACGACGGCAAAAGAAAAAAAGCCGTCGTAGAGCAGACAATTTGACACGCCCATTTGAAACGGCGGCTTTGATTTTCAGAGCCGCCGTTTCTTTGCGTTTACACAAACCTATGACGACTTGCAGGGACACGGTAGCCGATTGGAGGTTGATTTACCGTGTCCTTCTTTTTATTTCGCAGTATCCATGATCTGCACCAGTTAAAAAAAGCGTAGCTCCCCCTCCAGGACAGTCTGGTTATGAATGTGAAATTAGACAACACATAAATGAATATGTAATTTCATGCGTCCGTGTGGCTTCATGCCGCCCGGGCGCTTTTGCGTTCTTATGGGGCGGCTTCGGGTCATGTTGGCCCGAAGCCATTCCCCGGTGCCGCTCCCCGCCGCCTTCGTTTCGGTCACTCGTCAACCAACAACCGAAACGGAGGTCAATATGGCTATTATCAATTTGCGGGACTATTACCCGTTCTATACATCGGATTGCTTCATGGAAGTATCGGAAGAAGTTGCAGAAATGTTCAAAGAGTTTGATCGTAAAGAGGCTGCCTACCGGCTGCGTACATACCGCCACAAAGCCTACTATTCCCTTGATCGGGATGACGGGCTGGAGCATGAAGCTGTCTTTGTTGCCTTATCTCCCCATGAACTGTATGAGCGGAAAGTGACCATGCAGGAGCTTCACGCAGCGATTTCCAGTCTGCCGGACAAACAGGCAAAACGGATTTATGCTCATTTCATTCTCGGCATGACCAAACAGGACATTGCCCGGGCAGAGGGCGTCCATGAAAAAGTGGTTCGTGTCGCAATCGAGCGAGGTCTGCGGCGCTTAGAAAAAATTTTGAAAAATTCTTTGTAAGGCGTACCGATTTAGGCCGGAAAATGAAATGGCTTATGAGAGGCAAAACACTTCGGGTCACAATGGCTCGAGGTTCAGACAAGCCTCATGCAGATTGAAAATCGAATAAAAAGACACCCGGATACGAAGGGGAACGCGCTGTGTGACAGACCCGCCATGACCTCGGATTTCAGAGAATACAGTCTTTGTAAAACTGAGCGAGCGAACAGGTCCATGCCATAGGTGGGGCAAGGCTGGCTCCACCGGAACAGGCGCAGAACCCGGATACTTGCGTTTAGTCACAGTCCGAGCGTTGAAGCGGCCTTGCAAGCCGTGAGCCGTCGCAGGCAATGAGAACGCCTTGCCATCAGAATGGGGAGAGTTGAAATACTATGGGGCATGAAGCCTATGTCCGTCCGGTGTGTCTGAAATGAAGTGAAAACCTATGGGGAGCCCCCGGCAATGCTGTCTGATGATAGGCCAACCGATCCGGCGTGGCTCCCCATCTTTTCAAAAAAGGAGCACTTTATGGGAAATGCGTTTGGAATGATCCCCGGCTTGGAAACGGACGAATGGAGCAATGACGCCTGCCGCGGTTATGTCATTATGGCAATGGAGGACTGCGGATTTTCAAAGAAGGATATACGGCGTGTTGTGGGGCAGCTTTATGAAGTATTTGACCTCAACAGCGTGGAGGACGCCAAAGAAAAGTACCATTCCAGTCCTTACTGAGCTCGGGCCATATCGACCCGAAGTGGAGAAAGCTCAAAGGGCGGCACCTGCTGGGTGTCGCCTTTTGACATTTCCCCACAGGACAAGCGGGAAAGGCAGGCATATACACGCACTTTCGCAAAGGAGGTTTTCAATGACGCAAGCTGTCACTTATGAACGAGAAACAAAGTCTGTCGCATTTCAAGGGAAGATCATTGTGCTGGAAAGCCTCACGCCGGTACTTCCCCCGAAGGAGAAAGCACAGCGCAAAAAAGAAATTGAGCGTTGTCTTTATGAGGTGTTCAGAAAATATGGGGACAGATTTCCCTAATCATTCGCAACATTGTTGTCCGGGGCTGCTGATGGTATAATATAGTTGTAAGGTTGGTAGCTCCATTCCAACAAGGAAAGGAGCCCAATATGGAATTTATCAGAGAAGATTGTATTTACGCAAGACAGTCAGTAGACCGCAAGGACAGTATCAGCATTGAAAGTCAGATTGACTTTTGCAAGTATGAATTGAAAGGTGGGAGCTGCCGGGTATTCAAGGACAAAGGCTATTCCGGTAAAAATACGGATAGGCCGGAGTTTCAAAAGCTGTTGGGCGAGATCCGCAAGGGAAAGGTCAGGCGGGTCATCGTGTATAAACTGGACCGTATAAGCCGCTCTATTCTGGACTTTGCAACGATGATGGAGCTGTTTCAAGAGTATGATGTGGAGTTTGTATCATCCACAGAAAAGTTTGATACTTCGACCCCGATGGGCCGGGCCATGCTGAATATCTGCATTGTATTCGCCCAGCTTGAACGGGAGACAATTCAGAAGCGTGTCACAGACGCCTACTATTCCCGGTGTCTGAAAGGTTTCCACATGAGCGGACAGGCACCATACGGTTATCAGTTAGAGCCTACTGTGGTAAAGGGTATCCGTACAAAGAAAATGGTTGCCGACCCCATAGCCGCCGACCATGTACGGCTGATGTTTGAAATGTACGCTGAACCGGAAACCTCCTTCGGAGATATTACCCGATACTTCGAGGAACATGACATAAAAATTTATGGCAAATCCATGTTCCGTACATTTCTTTCCCAGCTTTTAAGAAACCCCGTTTACGCACAGGCCGATTTGGAGCTGTACGAATTTTTCAAGAGCCAGGGCGCAGCGATTGTCAATGACGCTTCCGACTTTGCCGGAACAAACGGCTGCTATCTCTATCAGGGGCGGGATGTGAAGGAGGACAAGGACAGGTGCTTAAAAGACCAGATACTTGTTATCGCTCCCCACGAAGCACTCATTTCCTCTGACACATGGCTGAAATGCCGGAAAAAACTTATGGCAAATACCACCTTCCAGCAGGGACGGAAACCGAAGAACACTTGGCTGGCCGGAAAAATCAAATGCGGTCATTGTGGGTATGCGCTGAAAGCCACCCATGTGCCAAACAGCACCGGGTATTTCCGCTGTACCAAACGGACGGAAAACAAAGGTTGTCCGGGCTGTGGGAAAATCCGCAAAGAAGAATTTGAGCAATTCATTTTCTCGGCCATGCAGGAGAAATTCAAAGACTTTCAGATACTCCACGGCAGGGAGGAAAAAGTCAATCCGAAACTGACAGCCTATCAAGTGGAACTGGCACAGGTGGAGGCAGAAATTGAAAAGCTGCTGGACACGCTGACCGGAGCCAATGCGACCTTGCTTGCCTACGCTAACAAAAAAATTGAAGAACTGGACACCCGACGCCAGACCATTTCAAAGGCAATCGCCGAATTGAGTGTTGAAACCATATCGCCCCAGCAGATAAAGAAGTTATCCTATTATCTCGACAACTGGGACAGCATAGATTTTGACGACAAAAGAAAAGCCGCCGATGGTTTGATCTCTACGATCAAGGCCACCAGCGACCGTGTTCAGATAGAGTGGAAAATCTGACATTTCCGCTCTATCGCCCCTCATTTCTATTTTATCTTGTTTGTACCCCTTGTACACCGATGTTTTCTATGGCCAGGTACTTAATGTCTTTTTTCTCGGTTTCTTTCTCGGCCGTGCGGTCTCGGATGATATAGGTACCGTTTGATTGACGCTCGAACGCAAAAGAGCGACTGGCCTTGCCGTCATGCTCGCCACTCCATACGTGGATGACCTTTCCGTCTTTGTCCGAGTCGCCATCGACCGACCAAATGCTGTAGCCCGTCTTTTTATGCTCTTCGAAATTGAGCAAGGTGCGGATAGCATACCAGTTTGTATCGTCATTCTTGGTCGTTACGTTCTCAAGGATGAGCTTGCTGGACGTGCCGTCATTAAACAGATGGCAGACGTTGCCGATGACGTTGCCGTCTTCGTTAACGCTTGCGGTACGAAAATAGCCCGCGGGGCGAAGGCGAATGACGAAATTGTCGAGGCTGTCCGACGGTGCGGGTGTGTTGTCTGCAAATGCCGCTCGCAGGGGAATGCCCGGCGCTGCGGTTTCGGGCAGGCTTGCAAGTGGTGACAACGCCGCAAGCCCTAGGCCCAACGTAAATGCTCGGCGGCTGATGGCGCGGTGTTCGGTCATAACTTCTCCATTCGTAGAGTGCGGTTATGCGATAGTTTTGGTCACTATACTGCTCAGATGTTTAAAGATGCTGGTTTAATTGTCTGCGCGGCGCAATAAATCGGCGGGCGGACGTGTTGGGGTGCTTGTCGTTTTCGTACTGTTGCTACATTTGGAGCGGTTCCGGCGTCCGGCATCCTCGCGTTCGTTGGCTACCGGCATAAGAAAGGGAGGGTCGGTTTACCGGCCCTCCCTGGGTACGAAGCTCTGGGGTACCGTCGCTTGTTTGCACTGCGCCTGTGTTTCCCGCTGCACTCGCCAGTCGCTTAACGCTTGATCTCGATATCGTCGAGCTTGACGTCCATGGCCTCGGTCTTGGCCTCGGCGATGTCGTCGGCAAACTCCAGAGACTTCATCATGGTCTCGACGGCGTCCTTGTGTTCCTCGACGTTGTCGATGCGCACATACACACTGCCACCGTCAACGTCGGTGAAGTACTCGGTCGTCACGCCGCCCGAGTGCGTAAAGTAGGCACTGCGCCAGGTCTTGCCGTTGTACTTAACGGGATCGCTCTCGGTCCATCCGGAGTTGGCCTTCCACTTTGCCTCGTAGTCGAACAGCTCGTCGGCGTTCTTGTCAGAGTCGAAGACGGGGATGAAGCGGTCGCTGGCGTGCTCGCTCTCGGTGAACTTAAACTGGGCCCTGTCGGCGGTGTCGCCTGCGACGTCGGTGATCTCGACGCCCTCGGGGACCTCGACCTTAAACCAAATGAAGTCGGTCCTCATATCCACGGCTGGCTTTTCTGCGCCGCCGCCACCGCCACTGCCGGTAGCGCCGCCGCTTCCGCCGCAACCCACCAGGGCAACTGCGGCAAAGAGGCTTATGCAGAGGGTGAGAATCGCAAAGGCCTTCTTTTTCATGGTCGTGTCCTCCTCGATCTGTAACCGCCCACGGATTGCCTGTCTTTACTGTACGCGTGGACGGCTCGCTAGGGTGGGCCATGTGTCCCATTCTGGGGGCTGGAATTGCGCCGACAAGTGGCAATATGTGCGGTCGCAAAAGAGGGGAGGGCCGATGCTGTCGGCTCTCCCCGGGGTGAGGTGTCCGTTGTTTTAAAGGGGCGCGTGTACGCGGGCGTTGCCCCAACAGGTTCCTTGTTTATAGATATGTCCCAGTTTGTGACGTCCGGAAGTCTCGAAAGGTGGGCCATGTGTTCCATGTTTGCGGTGCCGACGCCTATCGTTCGTCATAGAAATCCGCGATGGCCAGGTGCGCTGACGCTTGAGTACTTATGGGCTAGACTTAGCACCATTATGTGATCGATGCGGTCGGTCGGCGGTTGCCACCCGACCGATGCATACGACTTGAAGGTGCATGCGTATGAGCCAAGAGATGATGGACAAGACCTGCCGCGGGTTTGCCGAGGCGCTGGCCGCGCGCGAGCCGGTTCCCGGCGGTGGCAGCGCGAGCGCCTTTGTGGGCGCGCTGGGCGCCTCGCTGTGCGGAATGGTTGCCCGCTACGGTGCGACAAACCCTGCGCTTGCCGATCGCGCAGACGATCTGACGCGCGCGTTTGCCCGGGCAGACGAGTTGGCGCAGGAGCTTGTGGGCCTGGTTGCCGAGGATGTTCGTGCATACGGCCAGGTATCTGCGGCATACGGTATTCCTCGTGATGATCCGGCTCGACCTGCGGCGATTCAGGATGCGCTGCATGTGGCCGCTATGCCGCCGTATCGCATTATGGATGCCTGCGGGCGTGCGCTGGCGCTACTCGAGGACATGGCCGACAAGGGTTCGCGTCAGCTGCTGTCCGATGTGGCGTGCGGCGCCGTATTCTGCCGCGCCGCCATGCAGGGCGCGAGCTTGACGCTCTTTGCGAACACCACGTCTATGAAGGATCGTGCACGCGCCGAGGAGCTCGAGACGGCGTGTGATGAGTTGCTCGACACATGGTTGCCGCGCGCCGATGCGCTGGCGCGCCGCGCCTCCGACGCTGCAAGAAAGAGGGGATAGCCATGGCTGAGCTACTGAAGGGTGCTCCCGTCGCCCGCGCTTTGACTGAGGAGCTCGCTGCCCGCTGCGCTGCGCTGCGCGAACGCGGTGTTGTTCCGACGCTTGCTATCGTGCGTGTGGGTGAACGCGAGGACGACCTATCCTACGAGCGCGGCGCCCTTAAACGCTGCGAAAAGGTTGGCATCGAGGCGCGTCGCGTGTTGCTTCCTGCCGGTGTTTCGCAAGACGAGCTGTTGACGGCCATCGAGGACATCAATGCCGACTCGGCTGTTCATGGCTGTCTGATGTTCCGCCCGCTGCCCGCCGGCCTTGACGAGAACGCCGTCGCCGCAGCGCTCGATCCCGCCAAGGACGTTGACTCCATGACGCCGGCTTCGCTGCTCACCACGCTTTCGGGGCGCGGTGAGGGTTTTGCCCCCTGCACAGCCGAAGCCGTGCTTGCTTTGCTGGATCATTATGGCGTTGAGCTGGATGGAGCTAAGGTTGCTGTGGTCGGGCGCTCGCTGGTGATCGGGCGTCCTGTTGCTGCCATGCTTACGGCGCGCAATGCGACCGTGACGACGTGCCATACGCATACGCGCGACCTTGCTGCCGAGTGCCGTGCGGCTGATATTGTGGTTGCCGCCGTTGGACGCGCGCGCACGATTGGCGTGGATGCCGTTCGCGAGGACCAGACGATCATTGATGTGGGCATTAACTGGGATGAGGACGCTGGCAAGCTGGTGGGTGACGTCGATTTTGTTGCCGCGGAGCCGGTTGTTGGTGCCATCACCCCCGTGCCGGGCGGCGTGGGCGCCGTGACAACGGCGATTCTCGCCAAACACGTGATCGAAGCGGCCGAGCGCGCATTGAAATAGGCGTTTTGGGCTGTTTGAGGGGTTAGTTCTATACCCCGTGGACAAAAAATGCCAAATATGAGTACTGTTGCCAAGATAGTCACATATATTTTAGGTTAATTTGGCTCTCTTACGATATTTATTATCGATAGAGAGCCTATTTTATTGGACCTATGGGGAAGTACATCATCTAATTTTTGAACAAATGTAGACTTTCGACACCCATGCGTAGCAAAATTGCTGTTACTAAATTAGTGACAGTACTCATATTTGGCATTTTTTGACCACAGGGGTTGCCAGCGCCGTGGTTTCGCCCTTTTTGCGTCGAAGCGATACACTGTTGCCGTTTGATTTCTTCGCTCAAGGAGGATGCGCATGCCGTGCACAACGATTCTGGTCGGTAAAAACGCAAGCTACGACGGGTCGACCCTGGTCGCGCGTAACGAGGACTCGTCCAACGGGGTATTTGAGCCCAAGCGCATGCGCGTAGTGCATCCCGACGAGCAGCCGCGTGTCTACACGAGCGTTCTGAGCCACCTGACCGTTGAGCTGCCCGATAACCCCATGCGCTATACGAGCGTCCCCGATGTTGTCCCGGGCCACGGTATCTGGGCCGAGGCCGGTTTCAACGAGCTCAATGTTGGCATGTCCGCAACCGAGACGCTTACCACCAACGAGCGCGTCCGCGGCGCCGATCCGCTCGTGGACTACGTGCCCGCCAAGGGCAACGAGGGTGAGGACGGCTATGTGCCGGCGCAGCCCGGTGGCCTGGGCGAGGAGGACATGGTGACCCTGGTGCTGCCGTATGCCAAGTCCGCCCGCGACGGCGTGCGTATCTTGGGCGACCTGCTCGAGCGCTACGGCACTTACGAGAACAACGGCATCGCCTTTAGCGACGTGGACGAGATCTGGTGGCTCGAGACCATCGGCGGTCACCACTGGATCGCCAAGCGCGTGCCTGACGACGCCTATGTGACCATGCCCAACCAGCTGGGCATCGACAGCTTTGACCTGGATGACGCCGAGGGCGCCCAGGCCGACCATATGTGCTCCGCCGACCTGCGCGTCTGGATGGCCGAGTGGCATCTGGACCTGACGCTGGGCGTCGAGAGCGACGGCCCGGCTGCCGTCTTTAACCCGCGCGAGGCCTTTGGCTCGCACAGCGACAGCGACCATGTCTACAACACGCCGCGCGCCTGGTACATGCAGCGCTGCCTCAACCCCAGCGACGTGTGGGATGGCCCCGACGCCGACTACACGCCCGAGAGCGACGATATCCCCTGGAGCCGCGTGCCCGAGCGCAAGGTGACCATCGAGGACATCAAGTACGTGCTCTCGAGCCACTACCAGGGCACGGAGTACGACTGCTACGGCAGCAAGGGCACGCCCGCTACGCGTGGTGCCTATCGCCCCATCGGCATCAACCGCAACAGCCAGCTTGCCGTGTTGCAGCTGCGCCCCTATGCGCAGCCGGCCTACCGCGCCGTGCAGTGGATGGCCTTTGGTTCCAACTCGTTTAACGCGCTGGTTCCGCTGTACGCCAACGTCGACTCTATGCCCGAGTACTATGCCGACACGCAGGCTCGCGTGACGTCCGAAAACTTCTACTGGGCCAACCGCCTGATCGGCGCGCTGGCTGACGTCCGCTTCCATGAGTGCGGCCGCGCGGTCGAGGATTATCAGGAGAAGATCGGTGGCATGGGCCACAAGCAGATCCATGACGTCGACGCTGCCGTAGCCGCTCTGCCCGAGGCCGAGGTGCCTGCCGAGCTTGCACGCGCCAACGAGGCCTTTGCCGAGCGTGTTCGCGTGGAGACCGATGCTCTGCTGGGCAAGGTGCTTTACACCACGAGCTGCGCCATGAAGAACTCTTTCGCGATGAATGACAACGTGAGGTAGGGATTTCCCGTCGATCGAATAGCGCTAAAACGCTTTGTCGCTTTCGCTCAATCTTGGGTACAAGAACGCCAATGCAGTTGTTTGTGATTGGAGATAACCATGGTTATGAAACTCGATCAGCTTGTTAACGGCGCCATTAACGTGGGCTTTGGCGCTGCCGCCGTTGCTGTCGAAGGCGGCAAGAAGGTCCTCGACGACCTTAACACCAAGGGCGAGCAGGTCCGCAAGGACACCACCACCCCCGATATCGCCCGCAGTGTGTCCGACATGTTCGAGCAGGCCGGCGGTACCATCTCCGATCTGACCGAGCGCTTGGGCATGCAGGGCGAGACCGCGGCCCAGCGCGTGCTTGACGAGCTCATCCTTGCCCGGGTCCGCGTCATGACCGCCCCCGAGCGCACGGCCTTCCTGGCCCATGTGCGCGACATCGTCGATTCGGTCGAGGACAACGTGACCTCGGTGCCCGTCGAGTCCGTTGAGCCCGACGATGCGAAGGATACCGAAGAGGCCGAGTAGCAGCGCAGATGGCAGATTCCACCACCGATTACAACAATCTAGATCCTTTGGGTGACGAGGCGGCGGTTGTCGATGAGGTCGATGCCGCCGTCTCGGGCGCTCGCAAAAAGCCGCGCGCTGTCGATATGGTGCCCGAAGAGCCCGACGCGATGGCGCCGGACGAGGAATACCAGCTCACGCCGGCGGGTCGCCGCGAACGCATCGGGCAGATTGTTCGCTTGGTCAAAAAGTACCGTGTGTGGGATAACCTCACGCCGGTTCGCTTGCGCCGCTTGCTCGAGGAGCTCGGCCCCATGTTCGTCAAGATGGGGCAGATTCTGGCCAACCGGTCCGAGATTCTGCCGCAGCGCTTTTGCGATGAGCTGCGCCGTCTGCGCTCCGACGTGGAGCCGGTGCCGTACGAGGTAGTGCTCCGCTGCTTGGAAGAGGAATACGGCCTGCGCCTGGGGGAGATGTTCGATGCGATCGACCCCAATCCGCTTGGTAGCGCATCGCTCGCGCAGGTGCACCGCGCTCGTCTGGTGACGGGCGAGGACGTGGCCGTTAAGGTGCAGCGCCCCGGTGCGCAGCAGGTTATGGCACAGGACATCGATATCATCCGCTCGGTGGTGCGTATCGTTTCCAAGTTCGTCAACACCGATCAATTCGTTGATCTGCACGGCGTAGTCGAGGAGTTGTGGACCTCGTTTCGCGAGGAGACCAACTTTTTGGCCGAGGCCAAAAACCTCAACGACTTCTACGAGTTCCATAAGAGCGTTCATGGCGTGACGTGCCCTAAATCCTATCTGGACCTGTGCACCGAGCACGTGGTGGTTATGGACTACGTCGACGGCATTTCGATCGCCGATCCCGAACGCTTGGTGGCCGAGGGCTATGACTTGGAAAAGATCGGTGCCGCGATTGTCGAGGACTACTCTACGCAGGTGCTCGATGACGGTTTTTTCCATGCCGACCCGCATGCGGGAAACATCATTCTCAAGGACGGTATTGTCTACTTTATCGACTTGGGCATGGTCGGACGCATGTCGAGTCACGATCGCGGTATCGTCAAGGACATGATTTTCGCCGTGGCCGAGGGTGACGTGCCCAAGCTCAAGGATTCGCTCATGCGCTTCGCCGTGACGCGTGGCGATTCGGCCGAGCTCGATCATTCAGCGTTTTTGTCCGACCTTGACTTTATCGTGGCTGACTTTGCGGGCCTTGACCTGAAGGATCTGGATATCGGCGAGTTTTTGACCTCGCTGTTAAACCTCGCGCGTAAGAATGACGTTGAGCTGCCGAGCGTGGTGACAATGTTCGCGCGCGGCATGGTGACGCTCGAGGGTCTGCTGACCGAGTACATGCCCAACGTCAACATGATCCAGATCATTCAGGCTCATATCAAAAACGAGAAGAGCATCTATGCCCGCATGCGCGAGATGAGCCGCGACTTTGCCGCGAGCAGCTATCGCGCGGCAAAAGGCTCGCTCGAGGCGGCCGAGTATCTGGGCTTGGCTTCGCGTATGCTCACGCGCGGCCAGCTTAAGGTGAACACGCAGATCATGAGCAGCGATAAGGCGCTGCGACAGCTGGGCGGAATCATCGACCGCATGTCGATGGCGATTGTGATCGCCGGTCTGTTTATCGGTTCGTCGGTGGTGTACTATGCACGCATCGAGCCGGTTGTGTTTGGTATCCCAGTCATCGGCTTTATGGGCTACGTGAGCGCGCTGGTGCTGGCGCTTATGCTGGGTCGCAATATCTGGCTCAACAGCCACGGCGGCAAGCACTAGAGGCTGTGACCGTCACCACATTCTCCTATCGCAAACAACAGCTTTTACCTTGGGCTTCGCCTGCGTGCGAGGCCCTTTTGCGTGATAGCATATTGACGGTTTTAATCGATGGCCTAGATGGTGGTGCGGAGACGCACGAATGCGCGGTTTTCCTGCGCGTTTGGGAGAATCGGGGTGCAAGTCCCCGGCTGTACCAGTAACCGTAATTCCTCTTGGCTCGGGATGTTCGCGTCGCAGATCGGACGGCGCGCCCGAGTCGTTAAGGTTAAGTCGGATCGCCTCCCATCTTGCATGCGGCTGCGGCGTATGCCGCCGGTGTGCATAGGGCTCTGGAGGGAAGGGGGACCCCGATGGGGGAACTCGAGCGCAACATGCGCGATGACGTGGGGCAGCTTCAAGGCAACGCTCCAAGTACAGACAGTAGGAGACAAATGGATATGTTTGAGGACGAGTGCCAGCGTGCCTCGCTTCGTCGCCGTGGCGTAATCGCGCGCGGCGTGGCAAAGCGCTGCCTGGTGGCATTCCTGGCCTTCGCGATGGCCTTTGGCACCACGCCGGCTCAGCTGTGGGCCGAGGGTGCCGAGGGCATTACCGACGCTGTGGCTCAGGCTACGACGCCAGGCGAGGACGCAGCGCTTGTGGGCGGTACCGCTGAGCAGAGCGGCGCCGAGGTTTCGGATTCCGGGAGCGCGCCTGCAGCTAGTGCCGCCACTACAGAGGCAGCAACTGGCGACGAAGGCTCGGCGACGGGGGAGAGCCCTGCCACGAGCGAGCAGTCTTCGACGGCATCCGCTGGCCAAGCAGGATCTGCCGCCGCGGCTGCCGTCCAGACAGAGAACCCGACAGAAACTGGCGATGTCGTCAAGAAGCAAATCGAGGTCTCGTTCTCGATTATCGGCACCGATGCCGACGGCAAGGCTCAGACCTGGGTGGCGCCTACGCAGCTCAAGCTCGACGAGGGCGCGACGGCTGCGGATGCCTTCATTAAGCTGCAGGAGAAGACGGGCTTCAAGGCGAAGTACGATCCGAACACGGCATACGGTTTCTACCTCGAAAGCATCACCTCCCCGAGCGATGGCCGCACGCTTGCCTACGATCCGACGACTCATGCCTACTGGCAGCTGTTCGTCGACGGCGCGTCTTCCTCGGTTGGCGCGAGCAGCGTCAAACTCACCCAGGGGCAGAAGATTGAGTTTGCCTATACGGCTGGTAGCGCGTCCCCTGTCGTTAAGGACCAGCTTGCTGCGAATGTGACCGTCATTGGTCGCGATGCCCAGGGCAAGACTCAGACCTGGGTCGACAACGCGCAGTATGTGGTGACGTCCGGTTCGAGCGCGCTTGATCTTACGAAGGTCGCGCTTGAGGCGAATGATATTGACGCCGTTGCTGCGGGCTCCTTCATTCTGAGCCTTAAGTACAACGGTGTTGAGCTGGGTACGCCCCAAGATTATTCGACCTATTGGCAGCTGTTTATCAACGGCAAGTCGAGTGACTATACGGCGGACAATGTCACCATCCATGCTGGCGATACCGTCACGTGGTTCTACGGTGGCTGGGGAGACCAGTTGCCGTCCGATTCTGTCCATGCTTCCGTTCAGGTGCTTGGCAAGGACAAGGACGGCAAGCAGCAGGTTTGGGCTTCGACGGGCCAGACGAGTCTCAAGGCGGGCTCTACTGCTAAGGACCTGTTGGAGCAGACTGGTCTTAAACTCAAAGCTACAGAAGAGTCTTGGGGTTGGTACCTTAGGGGCATTACCTCGCCGCTTGACGGTAAGACCTATTGTGGCTCTGATGCTGCGACCAATAGCTATTGGCGCTTCTACGTAAAGGGCAAGTCCGACGCAAAGTACAAGTTCGCCGACGTTGGCGCTGGTGCCTACGAGCTCCATGAGGGTGACGCCGTCACCTTTATGTATGCTGGCGACAGCGATGCCCTCCCTGGTCAGGTGCTTGGATCCGCCGATATCATCGGCCCCGATGTCAACGGCAACAATACTCGCTGGGGCTCGGCAAGCAATGTTTCCCTGCCCGAAGGCTCTACGGCTCAGGACCTTATTGAGACGGTGCTGAAGGCGAAGGGCATTGATTACAAGGCCTCCCAGAGTGGTGCATACTGGTCCATTACTTCGCCGTTCGAAGACAAGTCTTACGGCTATGATGGTGCGACCGGTAAATACTGGCATCTGTATATCAACGGAGAGTCCTCATCTCTCTGTGCCAACCAGGTCACGCTCAAGAGCGGCGACAAGGTTACATTTGCCTACACCACCGAAAAATCGCCCATGCCCGATTCCGACAAGATTGTCGTGGACCCGAGTGCGACGACTCCTAATTGGGATGCCGAGTGGGCCGGCTACGGCAACAGTGGCAACGGTTCGACCGTAACGGATGCCAAGACGCCTGCGCAGGCCGCCGGTCTTAAGTGGGCCTTCGATTGGAAGGCCGAGTCTGGCCAGCAGTATGCCAACTGCAGCGAGCCTGTCATCGCTAACGGCTTTGTGTACATCGCGACCGAGAACGAGCTCATTAAGATCGATTCGTCCACGGGCAAAAAGGTTGCCTCTGCGCCGCTTGCCTCTAAGGTGAGCTATACCTCTCGCCCAATCTATACCAATGGCCTTATCATCGTTCCGCTCAACGGCGGTGCGGTCCAGGCGATTACTGCAGACAAGCTGATCTGCAAGTGGCTGTCGCCTGGTTTGACGGACTTGACGCAGAGCTCCTGCACCGTCGTTTCGGACGGCGAGTACGTCTATGTAGGCTCGGTCGATATTTCGTATGACGAGAATTACAACGCGACCTACGGCAACGGCTCCTTTATGCGCATTAAGATTGCCACGGGCGAAGTTTCTTGGCAGAACATTGACGCTTCCGAGGGCTATTACTGGACTGGTGCGGCTTTGACGGATAAGTATGCCATCGTTCCTACGAGCGCGGGCACGCTTAAGTGCATTGATAAGACGACGGGCGATGTCGTTTCGACCATGAAGCTCGGCGCTCTCGCGAACGCCGACTGTGTCGCCGATCCGTCCAATGGTTCGACCTTCTATCAGATGACGCACGATGGAAAGCTCCATGTGATTTCGCTTTCGGCGAAGGGCGTACTGAGCGAGCAGAAGACGGTCGACCTGGGTCTTACTAATAACATGAGCGCACCGGCGGTGGCTGGCGAAAACTTGATTGTCGGCGGACAGACGGCTACTGGCTCTGCTCTGGCTCTCTATAATCTGAAGACCGGTAAGACCACGATGGTCACCGCTGCTGACGGTAAAGAACTGCCGGCCGGATTTAACGGTATTGCTGCTACTCCGCTGGTGAGTGTTCAGGGTGGCAAGACCTATGTGTACTTCACCGTTAACAGCGCGGATAGCAAGGATTACGTCAACTACTCTGCTGGTGGTGGCGTGTATCGCTATACGCTCGGCGATGCAGAGGCGACGCAGATTTATGATGCGGCTGGCCATTACCAGCACTGCGACTCTCCGGTCATTGCCGATGCATCTGGCAACCTGTACTACATCAATGACTCGGGCACGCTGTTTAAACTTGGAGCTGTCGAGTCTTGGACGGTTGCCTTTAATTCCAACGGCGGGTCTGCTTGCGACACTAAGTTTGTTGCTACGGCCGACGGCAAGCTGGTCAAGCCGGCCGATCCGACGCGCGATGGCTACACTTTCGGCGGTTGGTATACCGATGAGACTTGCACGCAGGCGTATGACTTCAGTACGCCGGTGACGGCCGACCTGACGCTGTATGCCAAGTGGACTAAGAATGCCGTTAACCCTGGCGGTAATGGCGGTTCAGGCTCCAATGGCGGCAATGGCGGCGTTGGTTCGAATGGCGGCGGCGGTTCTAGTACCGGTACTGGTTCCGGCACTGACGCTGGCACGGGTTCTGGCTCCGGCTCGAAGGGCGGCGCTATTGCCCCGGGCAAGAAGCCGGTGACCAAGACGACGGTGTCGACCAAGACCGAGACCAAGGACAACAAGTCCGACAAGAAGTCTGACAAGAAGGGCAACAAGTCCGACAAGAAATCCGATTCCAAGTCCGATACGGGTGCTGCTTCCATGACCACTGCTAAGAAGTCCTCTAGTGCTTCCGAGCAGGAGACGGGCACCAACCCGCTCGCCATTGTTGGCGTTGCCGCCGGCGTCATCGGTCTCGCCATCGTCGGCGTGTTCGTGTTCACCAAACGTCGGTAGGTGAGGGCTGTGTCCAATAAATCCAAGGACGCTGACCCCAAGCAACCAGATTCCTCGTTCATTCAGCTCGATGATCCAAAGCAAAAGGGCGCCGCTTCGGCGGCGTCCACCTCTCGTCGCAAGTCGCTCCTCGGCGTTCTGACTGCTGCATGCACCATTCTGATCGTCGTCTCGCTGGGTTTCGTCCATCCTTCCACAAGCGGTGCCTGGTCCATCGACTGGATCATTCAGACCGTGACGGGGGAGAGCGTCGTCACCAAGGACACCAAGGCGTCTGGCTCGACTACGACTTCGGGCGAGGCCAGTTCCAAGGATTCCAAGTCATCGAATGACGCAAAAGATGAGTCCAAGGGTTCGAACGACGACAAGGACGATTCCGAGTCTTCAAACAAGGAATCGGACAAAAACTCGGATAGCAAGAAGTCCGAGGACCGGGGCGGCAAGAAGTCTGGCGATAAATCCGCTGCCCAAAATACGGGAGCCAGTGATACTTCCAATGCGTCTGGCGGTGCTTCTTCGGGCGGTGGCCAGTCGTCTGATGGAGCCTCATCCTCTAATGGTGGAAACGCCTCCTCGGGCGGGCAGAGCGGCTCACAGGAGTCCAACTACGTTACGGTGACGGTTTCGGTCACATCGAGCGCTGTGGACAATCCTGTGTCCTCTGGTGGCACCTTTACCTTTAACGAAGGTGCTACCGTCTACGATGCCCTGTGCGCGCTGGGCCTCTCTGTCAACGCACACGGCTCATCGTACGGCACGTATGTCTCCGCGATTGGTGGTTTGGCCGAGAAACAGTACGGCGGCACGAGCGGCTGGATGTATTCCGTCAACGGCACAACGCCCATGACGGCCTGTAGTAACTACGTTCTCTCAAACGGCGACAACGTAGTCTGGTATTACGTTACAGACTAGAGGCCTCGACATAGCGCGCCAGACGGGCGGTTCGGACCAACATCCGGACCGCCCGTTTTTCATGCGAATGGGACTGGGTCGCCGGGTCTCTCGGCAAACAAAAAACCGGTTGGAATGGGAATTCCAACCGGTTATACATTCAAGCAAATAGTGAATCGACTACGACCGTGCGCCCTCGAGGAAGAAGCGGCGGCTGAAGTAGTTGTACCAGGTGACGAGGAACGTGGCGATGGCCTTCATGGCCTGGTAGCCGATGCTCAAAAACGTGACGCCCACAAACATGTACAGGTCGTTGAGGCCCAGGCCGATCACCGACAGGATGGTGAAGATCGTGAACTCGCGCTTGCGGCTCATGCCTTCGCGGTGGTCGAACACGTACTTCATGCTGAGCCAGTAGTTGACCACGACGGACGTGATAAACGAAACCGTGGTGCTCATCAAAAAGTCGAGGTGGAACAGCTCGACGAGCGCAATGAGCATGCCCCAGTCGATGCCAAAGGAGATAAGACCCACGACAGCAAACTTGAGGAACTGCTTGGTATGAGGTTGTGCCAGCGCCTTGCGCACGTAATCACATCCAATGCGTTGATGAATCGAGCAGAGGATACTTTAGAGCTTTTACAAGGGAAACGTAAGGTCTTTGCCAAGAACTATATGAACTCGCCAAATTTTCAAGAGCTAATCCGCAAACGTTGAAAATTTGCCCGTAAACGAGCGGCACCCACGGACGATACTGCGCTGAGTGCACGTCGTCCGTGGGCGCCGTAATGCTGCAGGGGTTTCGAGCTATTTTGTCTCGTCGCCCTCCAGGAAGATCTTTCGGGTCACAAAGTTGTAGACCATGACAAGCGCGGTGGCGCAGATCTTGGCGATATTGGCCTCGAGTCCCAGGCCGGCGTTGAGCGCCAGCACGATGCCGTCGTTGAGCACCAAACCGATCACGGACAGCACGACAAAGATGATGAACTCGCGGCGGCGGCTCATGCCTTCCTTGTGCGCAAACACGTACTTCATGCTGGCGACGTAATTAAAGATGAGCGAGACGATAAAGCCGCTGGTGTTGGCGATAAGGATGTTGAGGCCCAGACCGTAGTGGAGCAGATTCATAATGCCAAAGTCGATAACCGTGGCAATGACACCGACGACGCCAAATTTCATGATCTGCGCAAGGAGCTTTTGCATGGTACCTGCCTTAAGCTGGCGCCGAAGCGCCGCGGGGATGACAAACTTAGCAAGTTTAGCCAATCCCCGCGGGTGGTGCTAGGCGCGCTCCTCGATAGCACCGTTTCTATATGCATCGAGCAGCTGACGCAGGTCCTGGATTTGGCTGCGGATCTTGGCGCCAGTATCGGTGTCGCTCACCATGCGGCGACGGTCTGCTTGGTCAAAACGGTTGGTCTCGCTTTCGATGTCCACGTTGCGCGTGAGTGCCTCGGCAACCGTCGTAAAGGCCCGGTGCGACTTGAGGCGGCAGCCGCGCGAGCTCGAGATGAGCGTATAGCCGGCGATACCCGTCTTGGGATGGTAAGCGCGGCAGAAGCCGCCATCGATGACCAGCAGCTTGCCCTCGGCGCGGATGGGCTGCTCACCCTTGGTGGTTTTAACGGGCGTGTGGCCGTTGATGATGTGGCCGGTCGGCGAGCATGCCATGGGCGCGACGCCAAACTCGCGCATGATGTCATCGCAGACCGAGGGCGACTTGGTAAGCGTAAAGTACGGGTCCATCGGCTCGACCCAGGTGCTCTTATCGGCGATATAGGCGCGCTCAAAGGTACGCACCAGGCGTCCGCTGGCGGGCGAGTTAAAGCCAATCCACAGGTACCACATCCAGTCGAGGGCGTCGCGGTCGCCCACGCGCCAGGCGCGGCGGGCGATGTGGTCGCAAAAATCAAGATAATCGCGCCCGGCGTGCCAGGTGCCCAGACAGTTCATGCTGCTAAAGGTGCCGTCTTCGTTGAGCGGAACGCAGCCGTGGAAGAGCAGGTTGCCGTTGGCGACCTTGTACATCGAGCCGTGGGAATAGAGGAAATCGATATGGCGATGCAGGTGATCGGCGGTGACAAACTCGGACACGAGCTTGTCGATGATGTGCTGCTCCTGGGGCGTGAGCGTATAGGGGTCCGCCGGATCGACGGTGGGGAAGTCGTTGGTCGTGAGCGGCCACACGCTGCCGTCGGCGAGCGTGACCGTGCCGGTGTCGTGTTCGATCTTGTCGAGTAACAGGCGGTCGGTCATGTCGAACTCGGGGTGGCGCTGGATAATCTGGCCCTCGAGCTTAAAGAGCAGCACGTTGATGGCCTTGATCAGCGGGGTGATGGACTCACCGGCGGTGTAGGTGGCATCGGCAAAGGCAACAAGCTCACGCAGCGAGATGCCGTAGTCGTTCTCGAGGATCTCGTAGTTGTCGTAGCGTAAGTTGTTGCGCAATACCGTGGCGATGCAGGCGGGCTCACCGGCCGCAGCGCCCATCCACAGCAGGTCGTGGTTGCCCCACTGGATGTCGAGCGAATGGTAGGTGAGCAGGCGGTCCATAATCTTGGCCGCGCCGCCGCCTCGGTCGAAGATATCGCCCACCAGGTGCAGGTGGTCGACGGCCAGGCGCTTGATGAGCGAAGCGAGCGACTCGATAAAGTCGTCGGCGCTGGCGGTCTCCAGAATGGACTCCACGATGCGCTCGTGATAGCGCACGCGATAGTTGTTCTCGTCCGGGTGCGTGTGCAACAACTCGTCGATGATATAGGCGTAGTCGCGCGGGATGGCCTTACGCACCTTGGAGCGCGTGTAGCGGCTTGAAAGCGAGCGAGCGACCATGATGAGCTGGTCAAGCATCGTCTTGTACCAGGTGGGCGAGTCCTCGCGCTGACTGCGGACCAGGTCGATCTTCTCGCGCGGGTAGTAGATGAGCGTACACAGCTCGCCCTTTTCGTCAAAGGAGAGCGTGTCGCCAAAGATCTCGTCGACATGTTCGCGCACGACGCCCGAGCAGTTGTTGAGGATGTGCATAAAGGCTTCGTACTCACCATGCACGTCGCTCATAAAATGCTCGGTGCCCTTGGGTAGGTTAAGGATGGCCGAGAGGTTGATAATTTCGGTAAATGCGGATTGTTCGGTGGGAAACTGTCTCGACAGCAGGCGCAGATACTTGAAGTCTTGCGGGTTGCGATCGAATGCGACCATGAAACACCTTCCGATGGGGCTGGTAAAACTGATAAACAGCATCAAACGTTTATCAGTATGCGCCGCTTTTGTTTCGATTTTGCGCCAGCGGCTGAATTGTCGGCTGAACGGTTTGGTAAATCGATTTAGTGAAGGTAGATGTGTCGGTTTGGTGGAGACGACAGAGGGTGTTTTCTCAGATATTTATGCATGGGGCCGGTGGAGACGATGGTGGTAAAGATGTTCACTATATTTGGTTCGATTTGGTAAATAGTGGACATATGTACCGCATGTAGGCTCACTGTGCGATAATTTGCGCAGCAATGAGTAAGGAGCCTCATATGAGTGATTTTGTCCTGACCTGTGAATCCGCCGCCGACCGAACCCGTGAGTTCTTTGCGGCGCGCAATATCCCTGTCGTGTGTTTTCATTACGAGATCGACGATGTTGTCTATACGGACGATCTGTATCAGTCGATTACGCCGGACAAGTTTTTTGCCCAGATTGCCGCGGGCGCCATGCCCAAGACGTCTCAGGTGAGCGTGGGTGAGTACGAGGAGTTTTGGGAGCCGTTTGTTGCCGAGGGTAAAGACGTGCTGCACCTGACGTTGTCGTCGGGTATTTCGGGCACGTATGGATCGGCCTGCGTCGCGGCGCAGATGCTCGCGGATCGCTATCCCTAGGGCGGCAAGGTGCGCGTCATCGATTCGCTGGGGGCGTCTTCGGGCTTTGGCCTGTTGCTGGAATATGCCGCCGACGTGCGCGATAGCGGGGCTTCACTCGACGAGACGGCCGCTTGGATTGAGGAGCATAAACTCAACCTGCACCACTGGTTCTTCTCGACCGATCTGTCGAGCTACCTGCGCGGCGGTCGCATTTCGGCCGCGAGCGCGATCATTGGCACGGCGCTTAAGATTTGCCCGCTTATGACGGTCGATTGCGAAGGTAAGCTGTCGCCACGTGAGAAAATTCGCACTAAGAAGCGCGCGATTTCCGAGATGGCTAAGACCATGATGGCACACGTGCAGGGCGGTACGGATTATTCGGGTAAGTGCATCATGTCGCACTCGGCGTGCCGCGAGGATGCCGAGGCAGTTGCGGCGCTGATTGAGGAACAGGTTCCGCAGCTTAAAGGCAAGATTGAGATCAATGACATCGGTACTCTGATTGGCTCGCATACCGGACCTGGTACGGTGGCGCTCTTCTTTATGGGCGACAAGCGCGTGGATTAATTTGCCCCATCACGTTGCTGCATGATTGCTCAAACGAAAACGGCCCGTCTCACGTTTGTGGGGCGGGCCTTGCTGTTGCGGCTAGCGTTTCTTTCCGCGGAAGAAGAAGCCGTGCAGTGACGGCTTGAGGCCGCGATTGGCGCGATGCTCCTCGACGCGCTCGTGGATCGAAGCGACGCGCTCGATGACTTCGTCGGGAATCGGCACGTCGGGATTCATGTTCTCGACCTGGCTGACTTCGGCGGCGGCGACCTGGTCGATAATGGGCACATCGTCGCGCGAGATGACAGGTGTGGCGTCTTCCTTCATCTTGCGATAACGCTGCATCATGTCGGCCTGTAGCTGCTGGGCCGAAGGCGGCGTCCAGATGATGGCGTTGGCGCCGGCGGCGATGGTCTCGCGAATGCTCTCGGGCGTCTTGCCGCCCGGTGCGATGAGCGGCAGGTTGGGATAGTGCTCGCGCAGTTCACGCAGGACCTGGGGTGTGTTTTTGCCGGCGGCGATGTTGAGAATCTTGGCTCCAGCGCGCACCTTGGCGTGGGCATCGTCGTCGCAGCGAACGACCGTGGCGATGACGGGGATGTCGGCGATGTTGGTGATGTGCTCGACCATCTCGGCAGTAGCGGGGGAGTTGACCACGCAGCCCGCCGCGCCCTGCATCTCGGAGACGGCTGCCATCTGCACGGAGCGCTTACCGGTCGTAGTTCCGCCACCCACGCCTACAAAGACCGGGCACTCGGCGACGGTCAGCAGCGCTTGCGTAATGGCGGGCTGCGGCGTGAAAGGGTAGACCGCAAAGACGGCGTCGGCGTTGGAGTTGCGGATAACCGCGACATCGGTGGTGTAAATGAGCGACTTGATGCGTCGGCCAAAGAGCGTGAAGCCGCTGGCCTCCTCGATCTCGTCGGGCATGCGAAGGGCAGCCTTGCGTAGGCGTCCGTCGATGGGCAGGGGCTCCATAGGGAGCAGGCCGTTGGGCGTGACGGCTATTCGGGGCTCGGTGAACTCGTCTGCAAGCTCGACCTCGGAAAAATCGACCGAGGCGACGATGTCCTCGTGCACCTCGGCGGGCACATCGATGGGAGCTTGGTCGTTTGCCGCCGCAGGCGTGTCGAAGGAGCTGGTGCCGACGAAGGCGTCGACGCGCTCATTTAGATCGTTGAGGGTATCCATGGAGGCTCGATTCTATGTGATGATGGCCGGCGCGATGCAGCCGGAATTGCGAATGCTAAATCGTTTGACGAGTTGATTTTTCCCCGCCGCGCCATCCGTTAGACCGAAGGGCCGGCGAACGTGAAGGAGCTGTGGTGGCGGGTATCGAGGTGCTATCTTGAAAGCCCCGTTTAAAAGAGAGGTGACGCGGTATGGAATTGACAGCAATGTTTGGCTCGATCGGCCTGTGTGTGGCCGCAATCGTTGCCGCCGCGGTCATCTACTTTGTGGTCACGGCCATTAAGGGCAAAAGGGCCGAACGCAAGGAGCGCGCGATGCTTAAACAGCATCGCGACCAGCAGGGCAAACGCGCACAGAGATAGCTTGTTGAGTTTTGGATCCGTGCGCTAGCTGCGTTTTCGGATCAGGGCAATGTAGAAGCCCTCAAAGTCGCGGCTAGGCGGAATGGTGAGCGTGCCGGGCAGGCCGTTGACGATGGCCGATACCTGACCCGCGGCAATGGCTTCGGTCAGAGCGTTGGACTCGATGCGCGGCTCCTCACCAGCTTCCTGGGTGCGTCGTGCTTCACTTTCGCTTGGCGTGCCGTCGAGGGGGATGAGCTCGCAGTCCATATGCTTGTCGAGGGCCTCTTGCAGGGCGTCCTCGTTTTCCTGCGGCAAGATCGAACAAGTCGAATAGACGAGCGTGCCGCCCGGTTTGAGGGCCCCCATGGCGCGGTCCAGAAGTGCTCGCTGCGAGCGGGCGCACTTGCTCAGCAACTGCTCGGTGAGGCCGCGCAGGCTTTTCTCGTTGCCACTGATGACGGTGCCCGTGCCGGTGCAGGGAGCGTCGAGCAGGATGCGGTCAAAGCGGAAGAACTCGTCGAGCTCGCGTGCGTCGATGCGCATGACGGGCACGTTTTTGGCACCCTGGCGATGGAGGTTCGACTCGAGCTTTTCGGCGCGGGGAATGCTCATCTCACAGGCGGTGAGGTGTGCCTGGCCCTGGGTGAGGGCGGCGATCTGCGTCGTCTTGCCGCCAGGGGCTGCGCACATGTCCAGGATGTCCTCGCCTGCCTGGGCGCCCAGGACCAACGGCGGCATCATGGACGACAGGCTCTGCAGATAGATCTTGCCGTCGCGGTAGATGTCGAGATCCCACAGATCGGAAACCTGGGCCTCGGGCAGGATAAAGGCGTCCGGGTACCAGGCGACGGGGTTGTGGGCGATGCCAGCGGCATCGAGCGCCGCAGCGATGTCCTCGGCGGTTGCCTTGAGCGTGTTGGCGCGCAGTGTGACCGGGCGTGTGACCGCGGCGCCGAAGCCCTCGATCATGAGCTCGGCATCGGCGGGCGCATAGGCGCCGGCGACCGTGTCG
>OBJP01000580.1_pt1 | contig 23943 bp, 21 predicted proteins | sample 1519821 | NCBI WGS metagenome assembly OBJP01 (sample SAMN04209218, study PRJEB22552) | human gut metagenome | biome: gut; material: feces | host: Homo sapiens | place: USA: Oklahoma | reverse complement strand
ATAATTTATAGCATGTGCAAAACTGGTGAGTTATACCAGTACAATAAATAACAACCAGATTATACACCTAAACCACCCTGAAAAAAAGCGCTTTTTCTTCAGGGGTTTTCAGCATGCAGTAAAAACCATAAAAAAGTATTGATATATTTTTTAAATTTTTACTTGATTTCTATTATCCAATTTTCTTACTGAAGAAACTAATAATTCTTCATATCCATACTTATAGAATTGTTCTAGAAAATGAACTAGATCCCCCGGCATACCAAAATCAACCCTAGGATGAGTTCCTATAATTTCTAAAATAGGTTCCACAAGTTCAAAAGGTTCTGGATATTCATTGATTGCATCAATCAAACCATCATCCATATGATATTCTTCATCTTTTTTAGCTGCATTCTGTAATCTAGTGATTATTTCTTCTTTTGTGGCTGGATTTTTCTGTATATAATCAATATTATTGTACTTCATAATTTTACCTCATTAACAATTGTTGCATATTCTACCCATTCGTTCAATGTATTCCCCAAATTAAGAAATTATTCCAAGAACAGAGTCATATCCCCATTAATACAGCATTCGTCATGATATAAAAAAAATCGTGTAAATCAATTTTGTTCACACGATTTTTTATATAGTTTCAAACAAACCTTTAATTAGATTTGCGGCAATAATGCGACTTGAAGTTTTTTTATTGAATCATCTTTAGAATTTTTTCTAAAAGTACCATAAATATCCCAATGATAGGGCTCTTCAAATGCAATTGCCTTTAATCCTGCTGGTGCTTCATCTTCAAATTTTGGTGAAATCGCAATTCCTATTTTTTGCCTACATAAATGCATCAAGGTTCCGCCATCCATGGTTTTTGCTTTTATGTTTGGAGTAAACCCCTTTATTTTACAGGCTTTAATGAAATCATTATATATATGAAAACTCTCATTCATTATTATAATATTTTTTGAATACCCATATTCCACAGGCAATTATCAAAATATGAAATGACACTTTCAATTTTGTTGGCATTTATATAAAAAATGATTTCAATAATTGGATTTACCTGTTGATTATGGGTAATTAAATAATATTTTCATCCCTCAGCATATCTAGAGGGATTTTTTCCTTCTCATAATAAGGATGTCCTTCATATACATATAAAACAAGATTACATTGACATAATTTTACTTGTTCTAAATTAGGATAATCATGTAGTCCAACAACAATACCATACTCAATATCATAATTAAGAAGCTTATTTATGACTTCTTCATTACTGTACTCACTCCATTCTACATGAAGAGTTTTATTTGAGTTTGCAAAATCTAATATTGTCTTAAGTTGAATAGCCTTTAAGATACCACTTGCACAACCAATTCGTAAGCGATTTATTCCATTGTTAAGATTATTTATTTCAGTTTTAATATGAGCATCCTGCAAAACTAATTCTTTGCTCCAGTCATAAAATAATTTTGCACTATCTGTAGGAACAACACCATTTTGAGAGCGAACGAAAAAAGTGGTGTTATACTCGTGTTCAAGATTCTTGATGATTTTACCAAGACCTTGTGCAGAAATAAATAAATGTTCAGCTGCTCTATGCATACTATGCATTTCATATACTTTCTGAAAATATATAAAATTCTTTATATCACCCAATTTAAATCACCAGTCACCTTTATATCACTATTAAATATGGTTAGCTACTTCGAATGCATCCCAGATTGCATACATGATGTTGGATACTTTTTTTGCATCTCCAAGCAAATAAAGATCAGGAATATCAAACTGAAGATTATTATAAAGTGTATTCTCTTCTTTATATCCAACTGAAAGGATAACACTATCACTCATAATAGTCTTGCTACCTTCTTTAGTATCTACTTTCACTTCTCCATTCGCAAATTCTGTAACCTTTGCACCTGTGATAATTTCTACTCCATTAAATGGTAGCAATGCTTCCAACATTTCTTTGTTCGCAGCACAAAGTGGACCATTTAGAGCCATTACCTTATCTAATGCTTCAACAATTGTAACATGAATTCCATTCTGCGCCAACCACAAAGCAGTTTCACAACCTACAAGTCCACCACCTACAACAACAGTTTTCTTTCCAGCATCCTTCTGTTTCAATAAAACTTGTTCTGCTGTATAAGTATGTGAATCATCACCCAAAGAGAATACTTTTGGTTTAGATCCTGTCGCAAGAATCACAGTATCATAATCCATAGCTTTAATTTCTTCTTCATTAAGTTCCGTATTCAAACGAACATGTACACCTAAACGATTTAATTCATTTGTATACCAATCTGCTAATGCAATATCATCTTCTTTAAAATCAGGAGCTCCACCTGGGATTAAATTACCGCCAAGTCTGCTTCCTTTTTCATAAACTACTGGTTGATGTCCTCTGATAGCTAATACACGTGCAGCTTCACATCCTGCAACACCACCACCTACAATCAACACTTTCTTTTTTTTAAAAATAGGCACGTATGCATTAACACGCTCTCTAGCCGCCTGTGGATTTACAGCACAATTAATAAGAGAATATGAAGCAACTCTTCCCATACATCCTTCATGACAAGAAATACATGGACGTATCTGTGTGATTTTACCACATCTTAATTTATTACAATAATCTGGATCTGCTAGTAGTGGTCTACCTAGATCAATAACATCACATTCACCATTTTCAATGGCTTCTAATGCCATATCTGGATTATCCATACGACCTGCACAGAATACTGGGATATCTACTACTTCTTTTACCATTTTGCAGTATTCTCTGTAAAGTCCTTTCTTTTGATACATAGGAGGATGATTCCACCACCAGGCATCATATGTTCCAACATCAGTATCCAACGCATCATAGCCATAGCTTTCAAGTAATTTAGCAGCTTTTAAGCCTTCTTCTGTGTCTCTGCCCTTTTCTTCAAAATCTTCTCCTGGTAATGCCCCAACACGCCAATCTTTTATCATACTTTTTAAACTAAAACGAAGTGTAACAGGGAAATCATCACCACATGTTTTTTTAATTTCTTCTACTATTTCCTTTGCAAAACGAAGTCTGTTTTCAAGAGAACCTCCATATTCATCAGTTCTTTGGTTAAACATTGAAATCGCAAATTGATCAATTAAATAACCTTCATGTACAGCATGAATCTGCACACCATCAAAACCTGCTCTTTTTGCATGGAAAGCAGCTTCACCAAACTGTTTTACAATAGCATGAATTTCATCTACAGTAATGGCACGACAAGTCTTATCTAACCAGCGATGTGGGATTGCAGATGGTGCAATGGGTGGAATATCACCTACATTTGTAGGAATAGTCACACGACCAAATCCTCCTGATAACTGTAAAAAGATTTTACTTCCATATGCATGAATTCGCTCTGTCATTTCTCTACTTGTTTTCACAAAGTTAACAGGCTTGTAAAGTGGATTAGGAACAGTTGTAGGGTCCTGTTTTTCCACAACCTGATCAAAAAATGTAACACCTGTAATAATAAGTCCAGTTCCACCCTTTGCTCTTTCTACATAATAATCAATGCCACGCTGGTTCCAGCCACCATTGGCATCTGCAAGACCTAAAGGTCCCATTGGAGCCATCGCAAATCGATTTTTAATAGTTATACTTCCAATTTTTATTGGACTAAATAATTTTGAATATTTCATAAAATTTGCATCCTTCCTTGTTATTTTATTCTCATGACTACATGATAACATATGTCTTTAGGACTTAATATCAATGAAACGTTTACAGTTATAAACAAATATTTTCTACATACTACTAAAGGTATCAACCTGTAAAAAAGTTGATACCTTTATAAGGTGTGGCATAAGCCACATATTTAATGAACAAACTTTTCATGATATCTATATATGTTTTGTATCTGAAGCACATAGATTGTGTTAAACCTAACAAATACCTTTACTTAAACTCAAATAAATATCACATGACATATCGTTATGGAATTTTTGCTAAATAAGATAACTTAAAGCAACAATTCACTTAAAAAGAGCGATAAAAAAGAAGCGATATTCTCGCTTCTTCCAATGGTTTATTCAAACTCGCAAAGTCCTATTTGCTTTATAGTATTTCTTCATTGTTCCAGTTTTGAAACAGTTCGTTTTTGAACTGTTTTGTATGTGTTCGCTATGTCTTCATCCAATTGTATTGTCATTTTATTGTCAGTAATGTGCAATTTATATCTCAAAATCAACGAATCGTCTCAAACACTATAATTTTTATAAAGCCCTTCAATCCCCTTGCAACCTGGATTTATATTTTTTTCTGCAAATAAATCATATCTACCAGTTGTGTACCTGCTTCATATATCGGGTGGTCATAATTATCTATGAAGAAGTCTTTAATACTATGCGAACGAACAAATCCACACTTCTCATAAAAAGGGATTGTCAACGGACTATCCCCTGTGCCAACTTGCAGTATAGAATATTTCCCTTTATATGTCGTAGCAACAAAGTCAATTAGTACTTTAGCGTATCCCTTCCCTTGATATTCTGGTTCAGTCGCAATATTTTTAATTTCAAGTACGCCTTTCCCCTCGTCAGTTACTACACATTCGCACTTAACTCCATCATCGTCCAACACATACATTATCCCTCTATTAAGATACCTGTCTATCATATCCTCCTGCTCATCTGCTAATAGCAACAGCGGAAGAAATCGTTTTTTATTCTCCTTGATTTCTTTAATTCTCATATCAACACACTCTCATAATTTCAACTTGAGAACTTAGGATTTTTTTCGTTTTCCAAAATATTCTACCAAATTGCTTATTCCAGAAATTATCCAAGATATTGCAATTATAATTAAAACTATTCTCCATCCATTAGAAACATCTGCAACAAAAATAAAAGTATATAAAGCAAACACACTCAATATCAAGCATATTAAAGTTGTAATTGCTTTAACTTTTGTTCTTTTATCCATTTACTAATACCCTCCGTAAATTCATATCTTCTGTTGCATTCAAACTCTCTGTAGAACTGAAAGTTTTTTTCGACTCCATACCATTAGATATTCCTTTTCACATGTATCTTCATCTTTATTTTCACACCTGATTTCAAAATTTTCTCTTTTATAAAATTTTACGGCTCTTATATTTTTCTGATACACACTTAAAGATAATTCCTCTTTTCTATCTTTAACAAAATCCAGCAGTTGTTTGCCAATTCCTTTCGTTTGGAATTGACTTTGCACAAAAATGCCAGCAATATAATTTTCATACAATCCAATAAACCCCTGCACTTCATTTTCTTTTTCACAAACATATATTTCTGCTTGTAAAAACATTTCCTTCACCGTTTCAAACTTACTCAACCAGTATTGCGAAGGAATGAAATTGTGTGCGTTCAAATTGGTATCCAACCATATATCTGCGAGTCTTTCTATATCCGATTTCTGAAATTCTCTAATCATAATACAATCTCCACAACTTCCAATTTATCGTACTTATACAAGCTGGAAGTTATCGCCTTTTCCCATTCTTATCAAAATTCTTTTTTAGGGCTACTTCTGTTGGAAAAATGGACCCGATTAAAGGAATAAGTTGAACACCGCAGATAATTCCTCCTATACGCCCCACGCACTCTTCATTTTTACCGATTACTAAAAACATGAATATTACTGTTATCGATAACATAGCTATTCCAGAGGCGTACCAAACTTTACCACAATATTTATGAGCAAATTCCCATGTGTCTTTATTCTTCATAGACATCGAAGTTCGATATCCAAATACTGCATTTATTTCCTTTGGAGCATTTTTCATAAAATAGCTTCCAAAACCAATCATCGTAACCGGAATGAGCAGATCCATAATCAACATAAAAATCCAAAAGCCCATTGTAACCCCCCGTTCACTTCGTAAACTTCAAATTTCTCTTCTTTTTATTTTACTACACTATTTATTTGAACTCGGCGTGCCCTTTAATGTTATTAAATTTATTTGTTTAAGTTTTGTGCATATACACACCGTTATTTACTTCAATTACATCACTTACTCTGCCTTACAGATTTTCTGTTGCCACCATTACTTGATTAATACTATTTCTTAACTTTTAAAACTTCTTTTATATCATTTACAAAAAAGGCCAATAAGTTACCTTTCTTAACTTTCTTTAATCCTAAATCCTTTCGCATTTCGTTCATTATTTCTTCCATTAAAAACAAATTATTCGTACCTGCATCTGGTTTAGCCCCATTTTCCCTAAATTTTACCCATTTCTGCACAACTTTAGATGACCCCCAAAGTGTGATTTGTCTTGAAAATCTAGAGAGATCTTCCAGCATCATTTCTTCCGTATAGCTTCCACTATTTTTTACATTTTGTTGAATTTTATAAATCATCTCAACAAATTCCCCATATGGTATTTCCCTTTTTTTTGCTAAATAATCCTGTCTGCTTTTTCTATAATCAATTATCTTAGCAACGACGGAACTAATAATTACACCTACTATAGACACCGTTCCTGTTATAAATGCAACAATTACAACTGCATCCATCTTAGACGCCATATTGGATACCCAATCAACTAATGCGTTAATGATACGTCCTAAATATAAAAAAGTATAATATGCTACTACAAAACAAATAGTCCCTATAATTATTACTAATGCTAGACCAACAATCATGTTTAATCGTGGATGCCTACTTGAAAAAGAGCCTCCAGCATTCATTATCTTTTCATCTCTGTATCTTCCGACAATCCAACATACTAATATACTCAACAATGAGCCAATGCAAATTATGATTGCATTCAACAAAACTTTCCCTAGACTTAGATTAACTGCAAAATAATATCTAGAAATTACTATAGCTATTATCTTTCGATATTTAAACAGAAAGCAAATTAAAATTAGTGTAAATAATATAAAACAAATTTTTTTTTGAATACCCATATTCCACAGGCAATTATCAAAATATGAAATGACACTTTCAATTTTGTTGGCATTTATATAAAAAATGATTTCAATAATTGGATTTACCTGTTGATTATGGGTAATTAAAAATTTTTTTAATCTTTTGTTTTCTTAACACTTCTCTCCCCCTTAAAACAACTCTCGATGCCACAGAATTCTTTATCTTTAAATAATCAAACCATATTTTTATGGCAACGATATTATAATATAAATAAAACATCACAAAATAAAATATACATAGCAGGCAATCTTATAGACCACCTGCTATACAATATAAATAATATATTCTTGCACTATTCAAACTCAATAGTTCCAGGTGGCTTAGAAGTAATATCATACATTACTCTATTCACACCACGTACTTCATTGATGATTCTATTCATAGTCTTATTTAATACTTCATAAGGGATTTCAGCTGCTTCTGCAGTCATGAAATCAACAGTATTAACAGCTCTTAAGGCAACAGCATAGTCATAAGTTCTTTCATCACCCATAACACCTACTGACTGCATATTAGTTAATGCTGCAAAATACTGACCGATAGAACGATCTAATCCAGCCTTCGCAATTTCTTCTCTATAAATCGCATCTGCATCCTGTACCATACGTACCTTTTCTGCAGTGACTTCACCAATAATTCTAATACCAAGACCTGGTCCTGGGAATGGCTGTCTGAATACTAAATATTCTGGAATACCAAGTTCAAGACCAACTTTTCTTACTTCATCCTTGAATAAGTCTCTTAATGGTTCAATGATTTCTTTGAAATCTACACAATCAGGTAATCCACCAACATTATGGTGAGACTTGATGACTGCAGATTCTCCTCCAAGACCGCTTTCTACAACGTCTGGATAAATAGTACCCTGTACTAAGAAATCAACGGCACCAATCTTCTTTGCTTCTTCTTCAAAGACTCTGATGAATTCTTCACCGATGATTTTTCTCTTGCTTTCAGGTTCAGTTACACCCTTAAGCTTAGAATAGTATCTTTCCTGTGCATTGACTCTGATGAAGTTTAAGTCATAGCTGCCATCTTTACCAAATACAGCTTCAACTTCATCACCTTCGTTTTTACGTAGTAAACCATGGTCTACAAATACACAAGTTAACTGATTTCCAATAGCCTTAGATAATAAAACTGCTGCAACAGAAGAGTCAACACCTCCAGATAAAGCACATAATACTTTACCATCGCCAACTTTTTCTCTGATTGCTTTAATAGATTCTTCTACGAAAGAATCCATCTTCCAGTCACCAGAACATCCACATACATCGATTACGAAGTTTCTTAACATCTTCTTACCTTCTGCTGTATGTAATACTTCTGGATGGAACTGAATACCATAAAGGTTCTTTTCTCTGTTTTCACATGCTGCAACTGGACATTCATCAGAATGTGCTACAGATTTGAAACCAGGAGCTAAAGCTGAAATATAGTCATTATGACTCATCCAGCATACTGTCTTTTCAGATACATTTGAGAATAATGGTGAAGTTGTATCAACAACGATTTCAGTCTTTCCATATTCTCTAGTAGGTGCAGCTTCTACATTACCACCTAATACATACTGCATTAGCTGAGCACCATAACATAAGCCAAGCACTGGAACACCACATTCGAAAAGTTCTTTTTCGCATGTTGCAGCTCCTTCTTCATAGCAGCTATTAGGACCACCAGTTAAGATGATTCCCTTAGGGTTGAGTTCTTTGATTTTCTGCATAGCAACCTTATAAGAATAGATTTCACAATATACGTTGCTTTCACGAACTCTACGCGCTACGAGCTGATTGTATTGGCCACCAAAATCAATAACCAGTACTAATTCTCTCTTCATAAGTTCTCCTTTACTATTTATTTATTAAAATACTTCCTTAAGCACAATTGTCTGAGTACGATCAGGTCCAACTGAGAACATAATCACTGGGCAGTGAATAAGTTCTTCAATCTTCTTGATATAGTTCTGAGCATTAACAGGAAGTTCTTCAAATGAAGTGACATTTGTGATATCTTCCTTCCAGCCTGGTAATTCTACATAAACTGGTTCTACTCTTGCTAATTCTTCAATTGTAGAAGGTAAACCATGGATTTCTTTACCATCTAACATGTAAGCAGTACAAATCTTAATAGTATCTAAACCACTTAATACATCTAACAACATTAATGAACATCCAGTTAATGAAGCCATTCTTCTTGACTGGTTAACGACAACTGCATCGAACCATCCAATTCTTCTAGGTCTCTTAGTTACTGTACCAAATTCATGACCTGCATTTCTGATATAATCACCTAATTCACCTTCAATTTCAGTAGGGAAAGCACCAGAACCAACACGAGTAGTATAAGACTTAATAACACCTACTACATCAGTTAAATAAAGAGGACCAATGCTTGCACCAGATGATACACCATTAGCACCTGGGTGAGAACTTGTTACATATGGATAAGTACCATAATCAATATCAAGCATAGTACCCTGGGCACCTTCAAATAAAATCTTCTTCTTTGCCTGGAATGCTTCATCTAATAAAATACCAGTATCACAAACCATAGGTTTGATTACTTTAGCATATTCCTTATATTCTTCAAAGATTTCTTCTGCAGTACACTGTAACCCAGGATACTGTTTCTTCTTGAATGCTAATGTTTCTTCAAGTCTCTTCTTAAATAATGGTTCATTAATGAATTCACCAACACGAATACCGATGCGGTCATATTTATCTACATAAGTAGGTCCAATACCTTTCTTAGTTGTACCGATACTTGCAGCACCACGCATTTCTTCTTCTAATTCGTCAATGTCAATATGATAAGGTAAAGTGACATGTGCACGATCTGAGATGTGCATCTTATCAGTCTTGATACCTGCATCATTTAAATACTTCATTTCTTCAAGTAAAGCTTTAGGATTGATAACCATTCCGTTACCTAATACAACTTCACCAGTTGTAAAGATTCCGCTAGGAATAAGTCTTAAGGCAAATTTCTGGCCATTAAATTTAATAGTATGACCTGCATTATTACCTCCAGAATATCTCACTACTACATCTGCCTGCTGTGCAAGATAATCTGTAACCTTTCCTTTTCCTTCGTCGCCCCACTGGCTTCCAACAACAACGACTCCTGCCATTTATGTTCATCCTTTCTTTCATTAAAATACAACTATATTATAGAGGATAAAGAACATTATGTAAAACATAAAACTATCGTTAAATCAATGAAATTATGTGAATAAGTGCTATAATCAAATCACACGAGGTGATTTGATGAAAAAACTAGCAGTTCTATTTCCTGGAATTGGTTATCATTGTGATAAACCACTCCTCTACTACTCTAAAAAATGTTTATCAGCCTATGGCTATGAGATCATTGAAGTGAACTATAAACACTTTCCTCATATGAAAGATAAAGATGAATTAATTAAGCAGGCTGAAGATATTGGTTATGCGCAGACTGAAGAAATTCTTAAAAATATTCCATTTTCCACTTATGATGAAATCTTATTTGTATCAAAAAGTATTGGTACTGCCATTAGTGCACGTTTTAATGAAGAACATCATGTGAATGCGTATTCTATTTATTTCACACCACTTGTTGCAACTTTCAAGTATAGCTTAAATGGTATTGCCTTCCATGGTACAAATGATTCATGGGCCAAAACGAATCTCATTCAATGTGCATGTGATGAAGCGCATATTCCACTTATTCTCTATCGTGATGCAAATCACTCATTAGAGTGCGGAGATGTGCTTGTTGATATTTCTAATCTTCATGACATCTTTCTTCATGTCATAGAAGCGATTCAAACAGTTTATCCACTACATGGGTAAACTGTTTTTTAAATAACGATAAAGATAAAGCTGTAGTTTGCTTGTCAAACGATTCATTGAGAGATGATAATCCTTCAACATCCCATCTGTAAATCCTTTATCGTTATTCACATGGATAGTGACCTGATCACCTAAAGAGACATGCTCCACCTTAGAATAAATAACTAAGTCAGCATCCTCTTTCACATAAGGCTTAAACCATGCAGGGACATCTATATCCCCTATGAATTGAATAGGGACCATGATGTCTTTGAGGGCTTTTTCTATAGAACCTCCTGGAATCAGATAACCTTTTAATAGTGTTTCTATTTCATTCCTCATTGGGGTCATATGTTGATAAGCTTCTTCTTTTGTTTTGGCTTTAGTCGCTATGCGTACTCTCACATAGCCTTCTCCTGCATACATTGCAAGAGTGACATCTGTCTGTTTATATTGGGTTTCTGTCAGTTTTTCATCAATCATACTTTCCCCAATACCCATCACTAGAAAGTCTTCTGTATAGATCTGTTCCTGGCGATATTGTTCGAGAAAAGGTTTTAAAGAATGTTCTACGACATAATTGAATTCCTTAGGTGGACCAGGAAGGTTGATGATCATTTTTTCATCTTTGCTCATTACACAGCCATTGGCTGTTCCTACATCATTCTCTAATATATAAGCATTTTCTGGGAAATAAGCCTGTTTAAAGTTGTTGTCAGAAACAATATCGAGTCCTGTCACAAAGCGACATTTTTCATCCACCTTACGAGCTTCTTCTTCGTTATAGACAAGTTCTAGTCCTAGATATTCTGCTGAGAGTTCCTTAGTTAAATCATCCTGCGTTGGACCAAGTCCTGCAGTAGTGATGACACAATCCGCCCCTCTTTTAAATGCAATATCGAGACATTCTAATAAACGTTGTGGATTATCACCTACAGTCGTCTGATGATAAATATCAAATCCTAATTCTTTACACATCTTAAAGAGTACCGGAGCTTCTGTGTTGATGATTTCACCAAGAAGAAGTTCAGTTCCTACATTAATCACTTCTACATTCATATCTCCATATACATATCATTCCATTTTGCTTCTCCATGCGTAGAAGAAGAGACACCTAGATGCTTATAGCCAAAACTTTCATAAAAGCCAATCAAGTGATCTTTACAAGTAAGGAAGATTCCTTTTTTATTTCGCTCCTTCGCAAGAGTGATATAACCATTCATAAGCGTATGCGCTAATCCTTGATGCTGATAATCAGGATGTACATCTAAGCCAAAGACTGTCATATAATCACCACTAGGATCATGTAATGAAGCATCTTCATAGAATGCATCTGGTAAGCCTTTAATATTCGATGTATTCCCATTAATAAAGCCAATAACATCTTTGTCTTCTAATACAAGAAAGTTCTCTGAGAAGGCATTAAAGCGTTCTTTAAACTGCTCATAAGTCGCTGCTTCAGCTTCAGGAAAACAAAGAGACTCTATATGAGAGATAGCTTCTATATCACCTATAACTGCTTGTCTTAATCTCATGACATGTTCTCCTCCTTTCAAAATATTTTTTGTATCTTATACAAAAAAGACTTGATAGTCAAGTGACTATCAAGCTTTTTACTGTCCATTTTCAAATTGTGAACGATAAAGTGTTGCATAGAAACCATTTTCTTTAAGTAATCCTTCATGATTACCGATTTCTACAATATCACCATCACGCATAACGATGATTGTATCAGCATCTCTAATAGTAGAAAGACGATGCGCAATAACAAATGATGTTCTATTCTTCATTAACTCATCCATTCCCTGCTGAATTAATACTTCTGTTCTTGTATCAACTGAAGATGTAGCTTCATCAAGAATCAAAATCTTAGGATCCTTCAAGAAAGCACGGGCAATAGTCAATAACTGCTTCTGACCTGCACTGATATTAGAAGATTCTTCATTGATCATAGTGTTATAGCCATCAGATAATGTATGAATAAAGTGATCTACATGCGCATTCACGCATGCTTTTTTTACTTCTTCATCAGTGGCATCTAATCGACCATATTTCAAGTTATCCATGATAGTACCATTAAATAACCATGTATCCTGTAATACCATGCCAAATAATGAACGAAGATCACTACGTTTCATTTGCGTGATATCTTCACCATCAATCATGATAGAACCACCATTGAGTTCATAGAAACGCATCAACAATTTAATAATAGTTGTTTTACCTGCACCAGTCGGACCAACAATGGCTACCTTCTGACCTGCATGAACATGGAGTGAAAAGTCATTGATAATGATCTTATCTGGATTATAACCAAAGTGAACATCCGCAAAAGTGACAGCACCCTTCATATTCTGTACTTCTTCAGTTGTAAGAGTGGCTGAGTCTTCTGTAAGTTCTTTTTCCTCTAAGAATTCAAAGACACGTTCTGCAGCTGCACCCGTACTTTGTAATAAGTTAGCCGCCTGAGCAATCTGTGAGATTGGCTGGTTGAACTGTCTAACATACTGGATAAATGCCTGGATATCACCAATAGTAATTGTTTTAGAACCTGCTAGAATACCACCGATAATACAAACACCTACATAACCGATATTACCGATAAAGTTACTAATTGGCATCATAAGTGATCCAAAAAATTGTGATTTCCATGCAGATGTATAAAGTGATTCATTGTATTGTTCAAACTGTTCTACAGATTTTTCTTCACCATTGAACGCTTTGACTACCTGATGTCCACCATACATTTCTTCAATATGACCATTGACATCACCAAGTGAGTTCTGCTGCTGAGTGAAGTATTTCTGTGAATGCTTCATGACTAAACGCATTAAGATCATTGATACAGGTAATACTACAACTGCAATTAAAGTCATCTGCCAGCTGATTGTAAGCATCATAATAAAGATACCAACAAGAGTGACTACGTTAGAAATAAGTGTAGATAAAGACTGGTTTAATGACTGAGCGATTGTATCAATATCGTTAGTCACACGAGAAAGAATATCACCACTTGTATGCTTATCAAAATAAGAAAGTGGTAAACGGTTCATCTTTTCAGAAATATCTTTTCTAAGTGAGAAGGCTGCATCCTGTGATACACCAGAGATGATCCAGCTCATAATATAACTAAATAGAGAACTAGCTGCATATAACACGACAAGAATCAATAAGATCTTGATGATATAATTAAAATCAATACCACCGGTATTGGCTACTTTAGCCATGATACCTTCTGATAATTTATCTGTTGCTTTCGCAAGAACCTTAGGACCTATAATATTAAAAACAGTAGAACATACCGCGAATACCATAACCATACAAATTTTAAAATGATATGGTTTTAAGTATGCGAGTAACTTCTTTAATGTACCACCTAAATCCTTCGCTTTTTCATTATTACCACGGCCTCTGCCCATACCCATTGGAGCGCGACGATTTTTATTCATTGTCCAATTCCTCCTTTGATAACTGAGATAAGGCGATTTCCTGATAGACAGAACATGTTTTCATTAATTGTTCATGAGTGCCTTTTCCTACAATCTTACCTTCATCAAGTACGATGATCTGATCTGCATGCATAATAGATGCAATACGCTGTCCAACGATTAAGACAGTGTTATGAGTCTTGGCAGTCATTTCTCCTAGACGTTTTCTAAGTGTTGCATCAGTCTTGAAGTCAAGTGCTGAGAAGCTGTCATCAAAGATAAGAATTTCAGGATTTTTCGCAAGTGCTCTTGCAATTGCGAGACGCTGTTTCTGTCCACCTGATACGTTTGTACCACCCTGAGAAATAGGCTCTTTAACACCTAATGGTTTTGTTTCAATGAATTCTTTTGCCTGCGCAACATCAATCACTTCAGCCAATTCTTCATCAGATAAATCAGGGGCACCATATTTAATATTTGATTCAATTGTACCTGAGAATAATAATCCCTTCTGAGGTACTACACCAATACGGTCTCTTAAATCATGCATAGAAACATGTCTTACATCCACACCATCTACCATCACTTCACCTTCAGTGACATCGTAAAAACGAGGAATAAGGTTAATAAGCGTTGATTTACCTGAACCTGTTGAACCAATAAAGGCTGTTGTTTCACCAGGACGGGCTGTAAAGTCAATATCAGTTAAGACTGGTTCATCAGCACCAGGATACTTAAATGATACATGTTTGAATTCTATTAAACCTTTCTTCTCTTCATCAAAAGAAGTGATCTGTTCTGGGTTTTCAATTGTAGGTTCAGTATTTAATACTTCAGCTACACGGTTTGCGGCTACACTTGCACGAGGTAACATAACTGCAATCATTGCGACCATTAAGAAACTCATAACGATAATCATGGCATACTGTAAGAAGGCCATCATTTCACCAATCGCAATATTACCTAAATCAACTTGCTTTGCGCCAAAGTAGATAATAAGTAAAGTCATACCCTGCATAATAAACATCATGATAGGCATTAATGAAACCATCACTCTATTAACAAATAAATTTGTCCCCGTTAAATCCTTGTTTGCCTGATCAAAACGTTTTTCAGATTCTTCTTCATTTCCAAATGCACGAATAACAAGAATACCTGATAAGTTTTCTCTCATAGCTAAGTTTAATTTATCAATTAATTGTTGGATAATCTTGAATTTAGGCATTGCGATAGAGAAAGTCACACCAAGTACTCCAAATATAATAATGACAACTAGGAAGATCATCCATGTCATGGATGGTGAGTTCTTGACAGCTTTCATAATACCACCAATACCATTAATCGGCGCAAGCATACACATTCTTACGATTATCACAAGAACCATCTGGATCTGAACGATATCGTTTGTACTACGAGTAATTAAAGAGGCTGTAGAGAACTTATTGAATTCAGTATTAGAGAAGCTTTCAACCTTCTTAAATACAGCTAAACGTAAGTCTCTTGCCACTGATGCACCAAGTTTTGATGCTAAGAATGCAACACAGATAGAAGCCACAGCACCAAGTAAGGCAATAGCTAACATCTGAATACCTTTATGAGCAATATACTGGTTTTGTACTTTATTGACATCAGCGCCAAGCTTCTTATATTCCGCTTTAACACCTTCACCAGCTGCAATCTTCATTGTAGATTCACCCATAGTCTTCATCTGCTTATCGACGCTTTCAAACATCTTATTACGTTCATCTTCACCCATTGAACCAATGAAATAATAAATATCTCCATTGTTTAAATGTGTTTCCATGGCATTAATCTGTGCTTTTGCGTCATCTAGTTTCTTCTTAGATTCATCTAATTGAGGTTTTGCAGAAGTGACTTTTTCTTTAGCCTGATCAAGCTGTTTCTTGATTGTTGAAGACTGGCTTTTCATTTGCGCCATCTGAGCTTCTGAGGCATTGAGTTTTTCATAACCAGCAACTGCCTGAGAAATACCGGCTAATTGAGCCTGAAGCTTTGTTTTTGCGTCACCCTCAGGTAATGCATTATATTGTGCAGTTAAAGTGTTCTGCATTTCTTTGGCTTTTTCATATGAACCAAATTGAGTGTTTAGTGCATTTAATGCACTATCATATTGCTTAATAGCAGTCTGCATCTGTTCATACTGCTTCACACCCTGATTGTATTTAGCCATGCCAGCATTATACTGTTCTAAACCTTTATTATAGCCATCTAAGCCTTTTTGATACCCTTCCTTAGCAGAATTAATAGCTGAATCAATCTTTGTTTCAAATGACTCATACTGCTTTGTACCAGGTTTCATTTTATTCATAGAATAAACAATCAACATTGGCTTAGTTAATACTTTATTGAGTTTTTCTTCATCTACATCTTTCTTCAAGATATATAAAGTCTGATTTTTTGCTTTCTTGAATGTCTTATAATAAGACTTGTCCACATCTTTTGCGAGAGTCTTCTTATACGCATTTTCTAATACTTTTTGATCTTTTGAAGATACAAATAATAATAAATGATTATATGTCTCTTCGCTTAATACAGGAGACACAGCTGAATCAAACCCTCCTGCCTGAATACCGCTAGATACGATATCAGACATATAATCAGGAAGTGTTAATTCAGTATAGGCCTGTCCAAATATACAAACGATGGCTAATACAAATAATAGCCAATATTTTTTAAAATATTTCTTTAGCTTAAGCATCGTCTTCCTGCCACTCAAAATGTGATTAAATATACTCACATCGAGATAATGTAAGTTCTCACGAACATTACTTACTATGTCACCGTGCATGCTTTGGATTGACCGAAATCATATCTACTCACAAGTTCAAGTACACTCCATAGTCTTAAATTCCCGAAATAGCCTTCGGTACATACCTACGTTTGCGTTCATTTATGCAACTTCGTAAGTCGTAGCATCTCTCAGATTAAGTGCAGCATTGAAATCTCTGTCTTCGATATAGCCACAGTCACATCTGAAAATTCTATCTGAAAGCTTTAAATCTTTCTTGATACTTTTACAGCAATGACATGTTTTAGATGATGGGAACCATCTATCTACTATTCGAAGTTCAATTCCAGTCTCCTTGCATTTAGCTAGAAGCTTTGTTTTAAATTCATAAAACTTCTGCGAAGCAACTGCCTTTGAAAGATGTCTGTTCTTCATCATTCCTGATACGTTTAGATCTTCAATCGTTATATGAGATGGCTTGGTTTTCACTATCTCTGCGATTGTCTTATTGATGTAATCAGTACGAATATTGTCAATTCTATGATGAAGCTTCTGTATCTTAAGCCTTTGTTTCTGTATATTTCTTTTTTGAGTGGACCCTCCTTTCTTTATATTTTCATACTTTCGAGAAAGACTTCTCTGTTCTCGAATAAGCTTCTTTTCAAGCTTCTTTAATTTTGCAGATTTATTGATGTTCTTATAAGTCTTGCCATTAGAGACAATCGCAAAGTCCTTTAATCCAAGGTCAATGCCAATCCCTTTACTGGAATTATTGGCTGTACTTTTATCTGGGATTTCTACAAGAACTGAAACATAGTATCTGTCAGCCTTTATTGAGACATGACCGCTCTTAATTACGTATCCATCTTTTGTAGTTGGAATATATCCTTTCTCTTTGATGCGGACCCAGCCAAGTGATGGAATCTTGATTCTGTGTCTTTCGCAATGACAATCTTTTGGATTATTCCTTACAAAATACATTTTCACATCAGATCTGCCTTTCTTCTTAAATTTTGGAAAGGCGCTCTTGTGATTAAAGAATCTTTTAAATGCGGTCTGTCCGTTATTTACTGCCTGTGTTACTGATTTTGAATAAGCTTCCTTGATCCAGGAATATTCTGGATGGCTCGGAAGATACTCATTGTTGAGCCATACTCTGAATTGGCTGCTGCTCATAAACTTTTTGCCACCTTCATGAAGCTCCTTATTATGAGCAAGATAGAAGTTATAGATAAATCTGCAAGTACCTATTGTTTTACGAATCTTGACTTTCTGCTCCTCTGTTGGATTTATTTCCGTCTTGAAGCTCTTCAGCAATTTCCTCATCCCTTTCTATCTGTTTTTTTATACTTACTAAACCCATACAGCCTGCAGGAGAACACATGAAGTATTGAAACAATATCCTGCACGAGGTCTCCATCTGATTTCTAATCTAATTATAGTACAAATGGAAAATCCATGCACCAAGTTTGACTTCATGAACGCCGATTTATAGGCGTTTATATAATTTAATTTTTACTATCCTGTGGTTTGTGGGTATTCAAATAATTCTTTTGCATTACAAACTATCTTAAAAATGCAACTTGATTTAGTAAATGCTGATTGTAAGTATAATAATGCCTTTAGTTTGGGGTCGGTTTGCCTTTAAATTTCCTTCTCTAGCTCAACGTTATAATATCTTAACAGATACGCTTAAAAGTTCAGCAAAATCCTTTGGTTTATAATTTGTGATATTTGATGTGTTCATATTAAAGCTTTCCTTTGAGTAGATTTGAACACATTTAATCACAATGGTCGTTATATTTAGTTACTTATATTTCCCTCCTTTAATTCATCTTCCATATTCTTAATAATCATATCAATCATATGTAATACGGCATCATGATCTTCTTTTGTAAGTCCTCTGCTGCATACTTCTTCCATATGCCTCATCTTATCCTTACAGATTTCTAAATATTCTTCGCCCAATTTACTTAAACGCACTGTAGAATGACGTTTATCTTGAGGATTCTGTTCACGAATAATATAGCCTGCTTCTTCTAGACGCTTGATTCTTACTGAAAGTGTTGCATCAGAAATATGAAGACATTGTGCCACTTCTTTTTGAGAATGACCATGTTCTTTAATCACAAATAGTAAGCGTGATTGATCGCCTGTTAAAGGCATATCCTTAAAGTTGCGCATCATATACTTTCCTACTACTTTTTTAAGTACTGCGACCTTATCCATCATCACCTTGACATTCTCTTGCATATCCATAGTACACCTCCTTACTATTAGTTAGTATGCTAAATATTATAGTTAGGGTGCTAACCATTGTCAATAAAAAAAGAGTAGTATTTTTACTACTCTCTAATCTGGCCATTTCCTTCAATTTTATATTGGTAAGAACACATTTCTTTTAAACCAAGTGGACCTCTGGCATGAAGTTTCTGTGTACTGATACCAAGTTCTGCGCCAAAACCGAATTCTCCACCATCTGAGAATCTTGTAGAGGCATTATGATACACACAGGCACTATCTAAGCTGTTCATGAATAATACAGCTGTTTCATCATTTTCAGTAATAATGGATTCTGAATGTTTTGTAGAATATGTATAAATATGATTGATTGCTTCTTCTACTGAGTCAACAACTCTAATATTCACAATATAATCATCATATTCTGTTGCATAACTGTCATCTGTGACATGTTCACAGTGAATGATCTGACATGTTGCATCATCCCCTTTGATTTCTACTTTTTCAAAGGCTTTTTTAAGTTCTGGTAAGAACTTGTCTGCAACATCCTTATGTACAAGTATTGTTTCTATCGCATTACATACTGAAGGTCTTTGAATCTTCGCATTGACTGCAATAGTTAATGCTTTATTAAGGTCTGCATCCTTATCAACATAAAGATGGCAGATACCAGCGCCTGTTTCAATAACAGGTACTGTTGAATTCTTAACAACAAACTGAATGAGTCCTGCACCGCCTCTAGGTACAATAACATCCACATATTCATTGGCATGGATGAGTTCTCCTACAATGGCATGATCTAGTTCTGTGATCAGTTCAATCGCACCTTCTGGTAAGATATATTTAGTGGCACACTTCATGATTTCTACTAATTTCTTATTTGTATGAATGGCTTCTTTACCACCTCTTAAAACACAGGCATTGCCTGATTTTAAGCAAAGAGAAGCAATATCTACAGTCACATTAGGACGGGCTTCATAGATAATCCCAAAGACACCAATAGGCACTCTCACTTTAGAAATTTCTAGACCATTTGGTCTTGTCCAGGATTCCATCACTTCACCAACAGGATCAGGTAATGTGGCCACTTTCTTGACTCCATCACTCACTCCTACAATACGTTCATGAGTAAATAAGAGTCTATCCTGCATAGCCTTAGTCATATTGACTTCCTTGGCATGTGCCATATCTTTTTTATTGGCTTCTAATATTTCTTCACTATGTGCAATTAATGCGTCGGCGATTTTATCTAATGCCTGATTCTTTGTGCAAGTAGGCATATTCTTTAAAAGACGTGCAGCAACTTTAGCACGCTTTAATTGTGTTTCTAATAATGTATTCATTATCTTTCCTCCAATACAACCATGTTATTCGCATGTACTACTTCATCATAGTCATGACGATGTAATATGTCATCTATTTCAGAAGACTGGTGTCCCTTGATCAGTCTGATTTCATCACTGGCATAATTGACAACACCCTTCGCAATTGTATTTAACTCTTCATCCTTGATATCAACAACCTGTCCTTCTAAGAATCTTCCTTCTACATCTTTAATACCTGTAGGTAAAAGACTGACATGCTTGTCAACAATCGCTTTTCTACATCCTGCATCAACTATAATTGTTCCTCTTGGTTTAGTACGATAGGCAATCCAATGTCTTCTAGCATTCATATTTGTGCCAGAAGCCCCATTGAACCAAGTTCCTTCATTATCTAAGGCATTTAATATACTGTTTTCTTTCTGTCCATTCACAATACACATATGACTACCTAATGCATTAACCATTTGAGCCGCTTTTAGTTTAGTCGCCATACCACCTGTACCTAGACCACTGACTGCATCTCCTGCATAGCTTAAAATAGTATCATCAATCTTATCTACATAGTGGATAAGCACAGCATCAGGATCAGTATGAGGATTGCCTGTATAAAGACCATCAATATCACTCACGAGAATTAATAGTTGTGCTTCTACTAGAGGAACGATAAGTGAAGCCAATGTATCATTGTCTCCTACCTTGATTTCATCTACTGCCAAAGCATCATTTTCATTAATAATAGGAACCACACCATAATTGAGTAGTGCATTGATTGTATGGTTTAAGTTCATTAAACGATGACGATCATCAAAGTCATCATGGTTTAATAAGATCTGAGAACATTTCATATTAAAGACCTGGAATATTTCTTCATAGATTTCCATGAGTCTTGCCTGCCCAATCGCAGCTAAAGCCTGTTTTTCCGGTAGTGTTTTCGGTTTACTGTCTAGTCCTAATGCGCCCATACCCGCTGCAATAGCTCCTGAAGAGACAAGAACAACAATATAGCCTTCTCTTTTTAGTTTGGCAATCTGCCATGTTAACATCAATATTTTTTCTTTATTGATTTTTCCATCTTTGTCACAAAGTGAGCTTGAGCCTACCTTAATGACAATTTTCTTTACTTCTTCTATTCTACGTTTCATCGAAAACACTCCTTTATTGTTTAATCTATTATAGGGGGTAAAACACTTTAAAAGCAAACAAAACATACTGATTTTTGTCTTTTCACAAAAAAAGACTCCCATTAAGGGAGTCAAATGTATTAGTGGCTTAAAGTTTTGTTTTCTACTTCTGTATTTAATAATTCTACGAATTCTTCAAAAGTCACTGTAGTCTGTTTCTTTTCACCATGTTTACGATAAGTCACAGTACCATTATCTCTTTCGTTATCACCAAGTACTAACTGATAAGGAATCTTCTTTAACTGTGCTTCTCTGATACGATAACCAAGTTTTTCATCTCTATTATCGTTATTTACTCTGAAGTGTGCTTTTCTTAACTTAGCCACAACTTCTTTTGCGTATTCATCATGGTATTCAAGTTTAACTGGAATAACCTGAACCTGAGTAGGTGCTAACCATAGAGGAAGGTTACCTTTTGTTTCTTCTAGTAAGAAGGCAACGAAGCGGTCTAATGAACCTAAGATTGCTCTATGAATAACAACTGGTCTTACCTTATCACCATTTTCATCAACATAAGTTAATTCGAATCTCTCTGGTAACTGGTAGTCTAACTGGATTGTAGATAAAGTAACATCATGTCCTAATGCACTCTTTACCTGTACGTCAAGTTTAGGACCATAGAATGCTGCTTCGCCTTCTGCTTCATAGAATTCTACATCCATTTCTTTTAATACTTCACGTAATTCATTTTCACTTTTTTCCCATAATTCATCATTACCGAAATACTTTTCTTTGTTGTTCTTATCTCTTAATGATAAACGGAATGAGTAATCTTTGAAACCAAAGTCCTTATATACATCTAAGATTAAATGTGCTACATTCTTGAATTCCTGAGCAATCTGATCTGGACGACAGAAGATATGTGAATCGTTCTGTGTGAAGGCTCTTGCACGTTCAATACCAGTTAAAGCACCACTTGCTTCAAAACGGAAATCGTTCGCAATTTCCGCAATTCTAACTGGAAGATCACGATATGAATGTAATGTGGATTTATACATAACCATATGGTGTGGACAGTTCATAGGTCTTAATACATATGCTTCATCATCTAATTCCATCGCTGGGAACATATCATCTTTATAATGAGCCCAATGTCCTGACTTCTTATATAACTTAACGTTACCAAGAGAAGGTGTCATAACATGTTCATAACCTAATTCTAATTCTTTGTTCATGATGTAATCAGATAATAAACGTCTTACAGTGAAACCATTTGGTAACCACATTGGTAAACCTTTACCTACGATATCCGCAAACATGAAGATACCTAATTCTTTACCAAGTTTTCTATGATCTCTTTCCTTTGCTTCTTCTAATAACTGAAGATGTGCTTCTAATTCTTCTTTAGTTGGGAAACATACACCATAGATTCTCTGAAGAACCTTGTTGTTCTTATCACCTTTCCAATAAGCACCTGAATGTTTAATTAACTTGAAGTTCTTACATAATTTAACTGTTTCTACATGTGGACCACGACATAAGTCAGTGAAATCACCCTGTGAATAAGTAGTGATTGTACCATCTTCTAAACCATTGATTAAGTCTAGCTTATATTCATCATCCTTGAATTCCTCTAAAACTTCTTCTTTAGAGACTTCATGTCTCACGATTCTCTTACCATCTTTACAGATTTTCTTCATTTCTTTTTCAATCTTAGGTAAGTCATCATCAGAAATAGTCTGATCACCTAAATCGATATCATAATAGAATCCTTCTTCTACTACTGGGCCTACCCAGAACTTAGCCTGTGGGTAAAGATGTTTAACTGCCTGTGCTAATACGTGTGCACATGAATGATTTAAAGTATTTAAATCTTTGTCATTTAAAAAATCGCTCATATTCTCCTCCTATAAATAAAAAGAGACCTCATCAAAGGACGAAGTCTCGTGTTACCACCTTTATTCGTTATGCAATGCATAACCTCTCATCTCTTAACGCGAGTTACGGAATCTCTTTCGAGTTCAGCATCACAGGGAGTACCTTTAAGTAAATATCTTGGAAATTTCCACCTATTCTTCCTCTCTAGTAAGCTTTTATCTTAAAGACATGTCCTGTTTCGTAGCTTGTGACTTTATTGTACACCACTTCAGTTAATTGTCAATAAAGAAAAAAGGAATAGGTCACCCTATTCCTAATCCTCAATTGTAAAATGAAACTGGAATTAAGGAATTGGGATAAAGGGGCATGCCCCTTTATCCCAATTCGCGCGGCCGCAGGCCCCTATTCTCAATTTTTGTAAAAAAAGTCCATAGAAATCGTATTA
>OBJP01000570.1_pt1 | contig 24360 bp, 24 predicted proteins | sample 1519821 | NCBI WGS metagenome assembly OBJP01 (sample SAMN04209218, study PRJEB22552) | human gut metagenome | biome: gut; material: feces | host: Homo sapiens | place: USA: Oklahoma | reverse complement strand
TCGTTTTATTCTATTTTATCCGAACGGAATGTTACAACTTTAGTATACCACAACATTCATTGATTCGCTGGTCTTTCCATCCACCATTGTGAACAACTGCAGTCTTGCAGTTATCCGGTACAAGAATTCTGGCAGCACCTCCAAAGTACTCGTACATATGGACATGTGCATTGATCCATGAGTTCTGCTTCATATCCAGAAATGCTTCCACGTATGCATACTGGCTGTAGGTCATCACACCGACAAATATGTAGGCTTTGATGATTTCACCGGTATCCGGATCAATGATTGTTGCAGGATCACCTGCCCAATCAACTTCAACCTGTTCACCGGGTTTACGGTTGATATGCATGGTAGCACGATGTTTCTGCTCATCCTGTTGGATGTGGTAGCAGAATTGTGAATACATGAGTGGTTCATCGCCATTGGCTCGACACTCCTCCATGTATTCCGTCCAAAGGAGTTTTTTACTGACTCCATTACGGAGCAACTCCTTACGAATGTAAGCGTAGTCAGGCATCCTCTTATTGGATGTGACTTGATTTGCAGAAGGGAAAAACTTTTCTGCAAGTACAGCATCGGTATCGCTTTCATCAAGCGGCCAGGAAATATCTATTTCCTTAGCTCGCCTTAAAACACGATTGACCGTCTTCTTGGAGACATTGCAGCTGTCGGCAATGTTCTGCTGACTGAGTCCCAGACTGCTAAGTCTGAGAATCTCTCGATACTTGGTCATAGTCATGACCTCCTTTGAATGTATTTACACCTTGGTGCATGATTACATTCTAAAGGATTTATGATAAAGGTTTCCAGCACCGGAATGGTGGTTTCCTTAAAAATGGATTTGCGGTTTCCTATCCCCGGACAGCAGGGACACGGAGGCCGGATTATTCAGTATATAAATTTTAAAAGGTGCTGTATCAGCTTCTTAGCAAAATATAGCACCTTTCATTACAGATTATTCTCACACGCTAAACGTTGCCATTATTTTCCTGTAATCTGCAGGACTCATAGAAACTTGACTATGAAATACACGAACAAAATATTTTACATTTGGATAACCTGTATATTCCGCTATTTGAGATATTCTTAAGTTTGTATTTTTCAACAACTTTTTAGCTTCCTCTATTCTTTTTTCAGTTAATATTTGAGAAAAATTTTTACCTGTCTGTTGTTTAATAAACCTGCTTAAATATGATGGATTTCGATTTACACATTCTGATAATGCAGTAAGTCCAATCGCATCCTTGTAATTAATATTAATATATTCATAAACCTGCTTCATTAGCTGATTCTGCTCCATCAGTTGAGTTTCCTTCATGCAATCAAGAATGAATTCTATCCAATATTGAAAATATTCCATTTTTAATACTATATCCGTCTGCTGGCGAATAGGAATTAAAATATTATTCTGTATTTTTTCCATATTTGCATCTGAAACAGAAATATCTTTTACAAATAGTAAAATATTGGAAATCATTAAATCTATAATATCCGAAGCATATGTAAATGGCAATTCTTTTAAATATTTCATCAATTTTTCACATTCTACCTTAATAATACTTTTTTTCCCCAACCTCATAAAATGAATCAACTCTCTTATTGAATCAATCACATCAAAATACTCATTTTGTTTTAACATAAAAGGTAAATCAAAATAAAATACAATCTCTTGATTTTTCTGCGCTTCTAAATATTCTAAGCACTCCATAACCTGTTTTCTCAAAGTCTGTATTTTTGAAAAATCTTTTGTAGTATCACTGATTCCTATTATTACTTCTACTGGATATCTCTGCTCTATTCCTTTTTTCAACAAGTGAAAAGTACTATATTCATAAAGTTTCAATTCTACTTCCTGATTTAAACAGCACAAAACGTATATAGTATTGCCAAATGTATAGGTAATACCATTTTCAAAATGTTTATTTAAAAATTCTTCTATAATATGAGTATAATAAAATTCTTCTTCCCAAAAACTACTTTTGTGAGAAAATGTCAATCCAAATAGCCCATATACTTCTGCCACTATGGAAAACTGTTTCTGCATTTCTAATAATTCTTCCTTAGATTCTGTTATCGGAGAAAACAATAGTTTTTCTATATATTGCTTCCTAGCATCTGAAAAATGAGCCGAAAAATAATTCTGAAAAAGATTATACATTTCCTTATGTTTATTGCGCTCTAACATTAGACTAACTGCTTTTTTTATACTGTCCAATGCATTTTTATCATCAATTGGTTTTAACAAATAATCAAATATCTGATAATCAATACCCGATTTTGCATATTGAAAATCAGAATATCCCGTTATAAATATTACTAGTGTATCCATCTTATTTTCATAAATAAATCTAGCCAAATCAATACCCGTAATATACGGCATCCGCACATCTGTAATCAATATTTCTGGTGCCTGTTCTCTTAAAATTTGTAATGCTTCACCAGAATCTGACGTAGAAAAAATTGTATATATTCCCAATGATGATGTTTCTAAAAGATTTTTTATTTTTATTTGTATTAATGGTTCATCGTCTACAATCAAAATTTTCATCAATTTCCCCCTTTTTATACGGCTCTAGTGACTTAGGGATACATATCGTAACACAAGTTCCATGAGGTCTAACAGGCTCAATCGTAAGTCCATAATCAGATCCATATAATATTTGGAGCTTCTTTTGTATATTAAAAATTCCAATATGGCTTTTATTATTCCCTTTAAAATCTTCCAATTTATCAAATGCTTTTATTATTTCCTCTGGCATACCAAATCCATTATCTTTTATAGAAATATAAATATTATTTTCGTCTTCACTTCCAAATATACCTATCATACCCGTTTCTTTCAAATTTGCAACTCCATGTAACACCGCATTTTCAACTAAGGGTTGAATCGTTAATTTAGGTATATAATACAAGTACATACTTTCTGGAACTTCAATTAGAAATAAGATTTTATTCTGAAAGCGCATTCTTTGAATAAATACATATTGTTCTATATATGAAATATCTTCTCTTACACTAATAAAAGTATTTCCTTTAATTGACATTCTCATAATGCTAGCCAGAGATGTTACTACCTTCTTTACGCTTTCCTTTTCTCCCATATCCACCAAACTATTTACACAATCCAAAGTATTGTACAAAAAATGTGGATTAATCTGTGCTTGCAAAGATTCTAATTGTGCATCCTTAATTAATAGTTCTTTGATATAAACAGTATGTATTAACTTATCGATACGAGCAAGCATATTATTGTACACCTTTGCCAAATCTTGAAACTCATCCTTAGAGTCTACTCTCATATAAGCATTTTGATTAATTTCTTGTGTTTGATTTAATTTATTTATAAAACGAGAAACTTGTCCTGAAATAATATTTCCAGAATATATAATTGCGCCAAAAATTATAAGGACTGAAATAATCATAATACCAACTTCTAATTTAAATAATTTATAAACATCTGCAAATAATACTGACTGATTCAAAATACTTATAATTTGGCAACCCCCATAAGCAAGATTTTTACGATTGATAATATAACTATTATCCTTGTTTCGTGATAAAATCCGAAGGCATTCTTCGTCTGTGCGTGATGAAGCATTTACCAAAATTTCTCCCTCGTCATCCACAAGAAGTATATACATAGCGTCTTCATTTTCCTGTATTGCCAACTGTTTTTTCAACGCAGATTTTGAAATATCTAATAGTAAAAATCCTATTTCTTCATTGCTTGCATCTAATGTCGGAATATGAACAGTTCGCGCTATCGTTAACATTTGCGACTGTTCCGGATTTTTTTTAATAACAATTTTGCCATGACAATTCTGTGCTATTTCATGTATAGACTTTGCATGTTTTCTAGTAAGCTCCAAGGTATTTGCATAAATGGTACTGTTAATATATAGATTTCCGTATTTATTAAATAATTTTACTTTCTCAATTTCAGGATTGTTATCTGTCAAAAGGGAATTTGTATACGAAGTAATTGTTCTTTTCCAATCTTCTAATTCGTCTGGTGTCATATCATTTTGATTTAAATTTAAATATGTTTGAACATCTGATGTATAATATAAATAATTTGTTGTTATTTTGTCATAATTATCTAGCTTTTGATTAATTAATCTAGTTTTTTCTCTAATATTTTGCTTAGTTTGCTCAAATACCATATTCTTCATTTGGTAATACATAATCAACGTTACACTTAAAAATAAAATAATATAGCTTATTAGTAAAAATGGAATACATGCTATTACAATTTTTTTCTTTATTGTAAATTTTTCAAAAAATTTTTGCAATTTCTCTTTCATAAACCTTCTCCCTTTATTTTTACTATAAATTATCATATCATCTCATCCTACATATTTCAATAAACCAACACGCATAAAAAGATTACAAATCCCGAAAAAACATTTCTATACATGAAAGATGAATAGACTAAATTCCGCTGTTGCCTGCTCTTTCTCATTCTGTTATACTAGGTGTGAATTACCTTATATATATTAGGAAGGATTAAAATATGTGGATTGCAGATCAATGGAAAGATTATGAAATCATAGATACCTCAAAAGGAGAAAAATTAGAGAGATGGGGAAACTACCTTTTAGTACGTCCTGATCCTCAGGTTATCTGGGACACCCCAAAGACACACAAAGGTTGGAAACGTATGAATGGTCACTATCACAGAAGCAAAAAAGGCGGTGGAGAATGGGAATTTTTTGATTTGCCTGAGCAATGGACTATTCAATATAAAAGCCTGACTTTTAACTTAAAACCTTTCAGTTTTAAACACACAGGACTTTTCCCTGAACAGGCAGCCAACTGGGACTGGTTTTCTGAAAAAATTAAAAACGCAGGTCGCCCTATTAAAGTTTTAAATCTCTTTGCCTACACAGGAGGTGCAACTTTAGCCGCTGCTGCTGCCGGCGCTGCCGTTACTCACGTAGACGCTTCGAAAGGAATGGTAGCATGGGCAAAGGAAAATGCAGTATCTTCCGGATTAAAAGATGCGCCTATTCGCTGGCTGGTGGATGACTGTGTAAAATTTGTAGAAAGAGAAATTCGCAGAGGTAACAAATATGACGCCATTATTATGGACCCACCTTCTTACGGCAGAGGTCCGAAAGGCGAAATCTGGAAAATCGAGGATGCCATTCATCCCCTGATTAAACTATGTACACAGATACTCTCTGATGAACCGCTGTTTTTCCTTGTAAATTCTTATACAACAGGACTTGCTCCTGCTGTACTTACCTATATGCTTGCAACAGAATTAAAGAAATTCAACGGTACCGTAGACTCACAGGAAATCGGTCTTCCTGTTACCCAGACAAATCTGGTACTTCCCTGCGGTGCTTCCGGACGCTGGGAGAGCAAAAAATAATGAAAAAGAAAATTTTAATTATTACCACCGGCGGCACACTTGCCTGTGTGCAAAATGAAAAAGGACTGGTTCCCGGGCTCTCCAGCAATGATATCTTATCTTATATTTCAGATATCACCAATTTATATGATGTAGATTTTTACGAACTTTTCCAGTTGGACAGTGCGAATATACAACCCTCCAACTGGCAGACTATGGCAGAAACCATTTATGAAAAATATACCTCTTATGATGGAATTGTTATTTTTCATGGTACAGATACTATGGCCTACACAGCTTCTGCCCTGTCTTTTATGCTTTTAAATATTCCAATCCCAGTGGTGATTACCGGCAGCCAGCTTTCTATTTTAAATCCTCTGGCAGATGCCGTAGAAAACTGCCGTTGTGCCATCCACATGGCAGGAAGTGGAATGCCTGGCATTTTCCTTGCCTTTAATCGCAAAGTCATTCTGGGAACAAGAGCTTCCAAGGTACGTACTACCAGTTTTCATGCTTTTGAAAGTATTAACTATCCTTATGTGGGCGAAATCAATTCCCGTGGATTGGACATTCAGCGTTCTTACATTCCCGGACCTACCGGAAGCTGTGTGCTGGAACGTCGTTTAGAGGAAAGAGTTTTCCTTATTAAATTGGTTCCCGGATTTGATGGAAAAATTTTCCAGTTTCTTTATGAACAGGGCTATCGTGGACTGATTATTGAAGCTTTTGGAATGGGTGGAATTCCTTCCCTGTCTTCTGAAGTTATGAATGATTTAAGAGATGTTATCCAAAAAGGAATGATTGTGGTTGTGAAAAGCCAGTGTCCTTATGAAGGAAGCAATCTTTCACTCTATGAAACAGGAAAAGCTGCTCTGGAAGCGGGTGTCTTTGAAGCTTATGACATGAGCACAGAGGCAGTTGTTACAAAAGTTATGTGGATTTTAGGAAAACACTGGGAAAGAAAAAAGATTGAAGAAATGTTCTACAAAAATCTTGCAGGTGAAATCAATCTGACAAGCACAAAGGAGTAAAAAATTGATTGTTAAAAATATTATGATGTACTTAGTCGCTGTCAACATACTGGCATTTATCTGCTTTGGTGTTGACAAACAAAAAGCGAAAACGCATCAATGGAGAATATCAGAAAACACACTTTTAGGTATTGCAGTATGCGGCGGTTCTCTGGGAGCTATCTGTGGCATGCGCCTGTTCCGTCATAAAACGAAACATCCAAAATTTACCATAGGGCTTCCTATCATACTGCTGGTGCAGGCAATCGCCGCTATTATAGCTTACACTGTTTTCTAATTTAAGGGGAGGTTAATTTATGTATGGTTCTACATTAGGAAATATATTCCGTGTGAGTACATGGGGAGAGTCCCACGGAAAAGGAATTGGTGTTGTCATTGACGGATGCCCTGCCGGTCTTCCCCTTAGTGAAGAAGATATTCAGGGATATCTTAATCGCAGAAAGCCGGGACAATCCCGTTATACAACTAAACGCCAGGAAGATGATGCTGTAGAAATTTTGTCCGGTGTATTTGAAGGAAAAACTACCGGTACACCGATTTCTTTGATGGTTCACAACAAAGACCAGCGTTCCAAAGATTACAGTGAAATCGCACAGTATTACCGTCCCGGTCATGCAGACTTAAATTATGATATCAAATATGGTTTTCGTGATTATCGCGGAGGTGGTCGTTCCTCAGGCAGAGAAACCATTGGCAGAGTTGCTGCCGGTGCTGTGGCTTCAAAGCTTTTAAAAGAACTGGGGATTTCTATCTGTGCCTATACCAGCGCCATAGGTCCTGTGACAATTAATCCAAATAACTTTAACAAAGAAGAAATTCAGAAAAATCCTCTTTACATGCCGGACGCTCAGGCAGCCGAAAAAGCACAGAATTACCTTGAGCAATGTATGAAGGAATGTAACTCTTCAGGAGGTATGGTGGAGTGTATCATAAGCGGTGTTCCTGCCGGAATTGGTGAACCTGCTTTTGAAAAGCTGGATGCTGCTCTTGCAAAAGCAATCTTCTCGATTGGAGCTGTAAAAGGTTTTGAAATCGGAGATGGTATGAATGTTGCAAACTCTACAGGTTTACAGAATAATGACGGCTACTATGTAGATGAAAAGGGCTGCCGCCAAAAATACAGCAACCATTCCGGCGGTATTACAGGGGGAATGAGCGATGGCTGCGACATTGTATTTCGCGCTGCCTTTAAACCAACTCCTTCTATTGCAGCCCCACAAAAGACTGTAAATCGTCAGGGAGAAAACATTGAAATTGAAATTCACGGAAGACACGATCCGATTATTGTTCCAAGAGCCGTTGTGGTAGTAGAAGCCATGGCAGCACTGGTAATTTTAGATTTTATGTTGGCAAGTATGACTACTCGGTTGGACAAAATCAAAGAATTCTTTCAGAAATAATATTTAAGGCCTTCGCATTTTGTACTATATAATTTGCGAAGGTTTTCTTTAGAAATTCTTATATTTTTTCACACATCACTTTTTATATTTATATTTTAATATCTGTTATAGACAGAGGAACAGGAGAAAACATCATGGAAATGAACCATATTTTAATTGTAGAAGATGACAAGGATATTCGTGAAGGCGTTGCTATCTACCTGAAAAGTCAGGGCTATGAGGTTTTCATGGCTGCTGACGGAATAGAAGGGCTGGAGGTTTTGGAAAAGGAGGAAATTCATCTTGCCATTGTAGATATTATGATGCCTCGCATGGACGGTATTACCATGACCATCAAATTAAGAGAAAAACACGATTTCCCTGTAATTATGCTCTCTGCAAAATCTGAAGAAGTCGACAAAATCATGGGGCTGAATATCGGTGCAGATGATTACGTTACAAAACCGTTTACTCCTATGGAGCTTATGGCAAGGGTAAATTCACAGATGCGCAGATACCGCAAGTTTATGGAAAAACTCCAGGCAAAGGAAAGTGAACATACAGACACCATTTATACCATCGGCGGTTTGGAAGTCAATGAAAATACTTTTGAAGTGCGGGTAGATGATGCACCTGTAAAAATGACTCCTATGGAATTTAAAATTCTTCTGTTACTTATCAAAAATCCAGGAAGGGTATTCTCAGCTGACGAAATTTATGAACGTGTATGGAATGAACGGGCAATCAACACAGAAACCGTTATGGTTCACGTAAGAAATATTCGTGAGAAAATCGAGATTAATCCGAAGGAACCAAAATATTTAAAGGTGGTGTGGGGAGTTGGATACAAAATCGAAAAATTATCATAAAATAACTCTTATTATTATCGCTCTTGTAATACTCTTGCCTTCTCTGGCAATGATGGTTATAAGACCGCATTACATCAAGCAGCAAAGAGGTGCTGACGGATACAATTTTCCGTTTTCAGCATCTAACCTGCCGGATCTTCTGGTAGAAAGCAGCTATGTGCTTCACGCAGAGGAAATACAGGGTGAAAATCAGACAACAATGATGCCCTTTGACATCTTTTTCCCTTATGAAGACCATGGGGATGGGAATGTTGATGAAGATGATTATTCTTATGACGAGCCTTGGCAATGGGCTGCTGACGTAACAAATGATATGTACGACGACTGGTCTTCTCGTTTTACATTCCTTCGTCCTTATATTGAATACGAAGTTACAGATGCGCAAAGCAAAGAAATCATAGACAGCAACCGTGGTTCAGATAAAACAGAAAATTCTTTATCTGCCCTTTTATCTGATTACCAAAAAAATGGCGTCTTAGATGCAGATGATGACTATGCTTTTCTTGGTGCAATCGGCTATGGAGAAAACGGAAATATTAACTTTACCAGTTTCATTTCCCATGAACAGACAAACACCTCACAAGTTTTAAATAAAAGCGCAAAGTCCAACCCGGCTTCTAATTATGATGAAGATTATGGTTATAATAAAGAATTTCAAAAACCACAGAACCGGATTTACTATTTTGCCATGACAACAGAAAATTTAAAAGCGTTAAAAAGCGCAAATTCTAGTTTTATCCATCAAGTTAACTATTATACGGGAAATCACGAGGGTGATTTAGTTACTGTTCTGGCAACCCTGATGGGAATTGTAGCAATCGTTGCTTTGCTTCTTCCGTCTTTTAAATTTTTCACATGGAAAAAAGAGAAAATCTTTGCAGTTCCTTTTGAAATTGTATTTGCCGTGTCCTGTACGGTGATTGTTCTGGCGCTGGCTGTGGCATATAACTCCGATAATCTCAGTCAGCAAGCAATCTACAATGTATTGACCAGTATCGGTTCTCCTGAGCTTCTTGCCAATACTTTGCAATATTTATGGGGATTATTTGGTTGGATTGGCGTGTTTACTGTCTGCTACTGGACTGCCGGATGTGCCCGAAGAATTTTCGTTCTCGGACCGAAAACATATATAAAAGAAAGCGTTCTCGTTTATCGTATATATCCGTGGATGAAAAAACAAATAGAGAGAATAATTCAATCTCTCCTTCACGTTGACCTTCGCAGCGATACAAACAAAATTTTAATCAAAGTTATTTTAATCAACTTTATTATTTTAGGTTTCATCAGTTTATTCTGGTTCTGGGGAATTGGCGTATTGATTGTTTACTCTGTTGTATTATTCTTCCTGCTGAGAAAATATTTAAGAAAAATCCAAGATCAGTACCGGCTTCTCTTAGAGGCAACCAATGAACTGGCAAAAGGCAACTTAAACGGTACAATTCCGAAAGATTTAGGTATCTTTGAACCCTTCCGTGACGAAATCGGAAAAATTCAGACCGGATTTAAAAAAGCCGTAGATGAGGAAGTAAAGAGTACAAAAATGAAAACAGATTTAATTACCAATGTTTCTCATGACTTAAAAACTCCGCTTACTGCAATCATCACTTACGTTGACCTTTTGAAAAAAGAAGATTTATCAGAAGAAGACAGACGCAAATATACGGAAATACTGGATACAAAAGCAAACCGCTTAAAAATCTTAATTGAAGATTTATTTGAAGTCAGCAAGGCAACAAGCAAGACTGTCACCTTAAACATTATGGATGTGGATATTGTCAGCCTTATGCGTCAGGTGAAACTGGAGCTTCAAGATAAAATTGACGCAACAGACTTACTTTTCCGCTGGCAGCTTCCGGAAGAAAAGGTTATCCTGCCTCTGGATAGCCAAAGAACCTATCGTGTATTTGAAAACCTGATTGTAAACATTACAAAATACGCAATGCCTCGCACCAGAGTATATATTACTATGGAAAATACAGAAAATCATGTAAAAATCATTATGAAAAACATCTCTGCCACAGAGCTGAATTTCAATCCAAATGAAATTACAGAGCGATTTGTACGAGGAGATGCGTCCAGAAATACAGAAGGAAGCGGGCTTGGTCTTGCCATTGCAAAAAGCTTTACAGAATTGCAGGGCGGACGGCTGGATATTTCCACAGACGCTGACCTGTTCACTGCTGAGATAACTTTTCTAAAACAATAGAAAGAGTTCTATTTGTAGAATTCTTTGCCTGCGGCGGATTGCTTCTATAATTATAACAATGCTCCGCCGCAGTGCAACCCTAAAAATCTTTAATTTAATCATTACTAGCAGTTGAAAAATCTTTCCTTCCGGCTTATAATAAAGAAAAAAGAACAACCGCCCACAAGGGGTTGACCTTTTAATCTATGGATTACCACCCAAGAGACTCGGCCAAAGTTCAACGGGTGGTTTTTCTATGCTTAAAACACTACTTACAAAACGTAAAAACGAATGTCAGTAATGCTAAAATAAACATTCCGAAAGCCATAAGGTCTTTAAAATCAAAATGTTTCATCAGCACCACCCCCATTCTATGTATCATAAAATGAAGGTCAGCCACCCTGCAACACGATTGTTCTTATACGATATTCTATCATTCTTTACATGAGTTTACAATTGGTTCTACAATATTTCTATTTGGCACATTTTCATTGCCTCTAAAGCATTTCTGTGACTTTCCGGTGATACCCCCGCACAGCAATTTGCATCTACAAAAATCTCAGCCTCAGGAAGTGAAGATTTCAATATCATAGCATTGGAAATCACACAAATGTCTGTGCACAGTCCAACCAGCTCAATTCTTTCATACTGCCCTCTGGCGGCAATATGTGCCAGCTGTGTGCTTCCAAAAGAAGGTTTTTCCAAAATCATACAATCCTGTGTCAATTTCTGAAGCTTCGGAATAATTTCCCAGCCCTTACTTCCCTTGATACAGTGAGCAATCGGAAGCTTCTTTCCTTCCTGAGTTTCCGAATAATTTTCCTGATGCGTATCCATGGTAAAAATAATATCTTTTCCACATTCCTTAGCAGATTTTACCTTAGAAACCACATTTTCCACAATATTTTGAGCTTCCTTTGTGCCTAAAGCTCCATCTACAAAATCTGTCTGCATATCCACAACTACTAATAATTCTCTCATTGCAAAATCTCCTTAATATTTCTTCAAAATATGCTCTTCATCTGCTCCATAAAATAATTCGCTGATTTCTTCGGAATAAAACAATTCTAAATTATTCTCGAAATCATTTGCCAGCGGATATTCTGAAATTTTATCTGCCTTAGCCCAGAAAACCTCGCCTTCCTCAGAGGACTGCAATGTTCCTGAAAAACAATTTGTCTTGTAAAAGAACACCATGCAGCGCACACCCTCTTTAAACCATTCTTTTACTCCGCAGAGCTTTACATTCTTAATATCAAGGCCTGTCTCCTCTTTTATCTCCCGAATAACGGAAGGAACTAAGGCTTCTCCCTTTTCTACATGTCCACCGGGGAACGCAACTCCCGCCCAATTTTTCTTTCTTCTGTTCTGTAACAATACATTTCCATGATTGTCATAAATCATGCAGATATTCATAAGCTCTGTCATTTCATTGACGTACATTTCTTATCTTCCTCTCTTTGCGTTGGGATAAATCCTATCCATTCTCTCATCATCAAAACGCTCGTCCAAAATCTTTTCCAGATTATTTTTCGGAACAGGATTTTCTATTCTGTCATTATAGCGATAAAGGGCAAGAGCTGAAATCAACATATTGATTATCATAAATACAATCGCTGCCCACATAATAATTTTACCGCCTTTTTTCGGAAGCTTTTCAATCCATCCTGAGAAAACAGGATACAAAATTTTCAGCCATACCACTGCTGCAATTCCCCAGAAGAAACAAAATAACAAGTTAATACGTCCGCCCAAATTGAAAGGAATTTTGCTGTAATCCCAGAATACCGTTCCAAACACCAGCTCCGTAAACACACTGCAAATATATTCATAAGCGCCGCCTAAAACTGTTCCGTATAGGAAAATATAACGGTCGCTTTTATCTTTATACTTATACAAAAATGCAGTGAGGCAAGCACAGCCAAGTCCCCATACAATACTGAAAGGTCCGTATACCACACTGCTTCGGCTCATCCATCTTCCGGCTGTAATGCGACAAAAAATCGTCTCTGTAATATCTCCCAGAAATGCTCCGATAAAAAACAGTCCTACAATTTTATAAAAACAGCAACCCTCTGCAAAGACCTTCGACTCTTTCTTATGTTCCTCAGTCTCAATAATGCGTTCCTTCTCAATATTCGGATACGCCTTTTCCATTCTGTGCTGCACCTTCTTCGTCAGCACATTCCCGAAATTCTCTGTAACTCCCTGCACATAGTCTACAAACTTATGTGTCTTAATCGTATGCTTAATCTGAAGCACTGTTGTTACACAGCAAACAGTATCGACCAGCAAAATAACTCCGAAAACAATCTCTAAAATCAACAATATCTGTCCGGGAATAAAGCTCATCAATTTTACCAGCAGGGGATTGATAAAACGCATACATATTACGGCGCTGACACCAAAGAATATTAAATGAATAAAATTCAAATATCCCTGAAACTGAAAACGTCTCTTGCTATAATCCCACCATTTTCTGTTAAATGCTTTTTCCAAAACAGCACCGGTAACTACGATAATGATAAACGCAATGACGCAGCCTCCCAAAAACAGGAAGAAAATCTTATTTCTCAGCTCCGGCAAAAAGATACAATAAGCAACTCCCATAATTCCGTAAATCGGACAGAGGGGAATATTCAAAAATCCCGTATTTACAAACCGTCTTCTGCGAAGGGCATTGGCAATGACTCCTGCACACCACCCGATAAAGGAATAGATATAAAAAATCCAAAATAATTCACTCCACGTATAAACCATAAGCTCTCCTCTTTTGTGTTTATTTTCTGGAACATACTATACCGAAATTATGGTTTAAATGCAAGTTTTCTGTCACAATTCACATAAACAACATACCATGGCTTCATATCTCTCTGTTTTCTGTTCAATATCTTTTTCTGTGACACCATAATATCTATAAATACTGTTTGCTATTTTTTGAAGTCTCCTCATGTATCTGCCTACTCCGCTGTACCGAATAGTTAAATCTTTATTTACCTTTTCTATATTTATCTGCACGTAAGCATTTTCTGCATATCTTATTTTATATATATGAAAATCCATTGGAAATTCCTCCTCCGGAATTTCATTTACTCGCTCCGTCCATTCCTCATATTTGGCATGAAATTCTCTCCACTGATTTTCCTCTGCCTCTTTAGGATATTCCGGTTTCGGCAGTTCTTTTAAAAGCTCCGGTTTATACTTTTCAATCAAAGACTGCTTCAAATATTTTCGCTGTTCTAAATAGTCAAAATCATCGTTCTCGATTTCTTTTGCATGATATTTCTTTGTTATAAATACAATCATCTGCTCAATTGTATGAGGATTAGCCTGAATACGATTTTCCAACCTCATCCGACGTATTGTATAAATAAGATGCTTCACACCCCTGACAAAGCTTTTCCTTCCTTGGAAGCCTGCCACAAAAATACTTACAGGTCCTTCATCTCCTCCTATGATTGTTACACTTTTTCTTCTACTCTTCATAAAATACCCTCCTGCTTTGTCTCGGCTCAATTTCTTATATTTTATTTAAAAAAAGAAGGCATCTAAACCATCGTTTAAGTGATTTTCTAATGCCCTCTTGTCAATGAAATATTTAATTTATTGATGCCTCAGTTTTTTTCATATCTTGAATTCCTTTTAAAAGCTTTGCAGCGTAATCTACATCTCCTGCCCATCCTGTTCCGTTAGGATTGTTTGGAATACTCAGCCACTCCACATAAGGCGCTTTTCCTCTGAGCCATTCTCCCCATCTAGGGTCAACACATTCATTTTTCAACGGCTCATCATTTGCATAGCATTTTAAATGCTGAACATGCGCCCGAATACCAATTCTTACATTTTCAAAAGAATTGCCGCTGACACCATTTCCGGTAGCTCCTAAGCCTGCAAAATTAAACTGCTCGATTTTTACACTTCCGCCAAATTGCAGAAATCCTGTTTCAATCATAGATTGTATAAATGCCACTTCCGCCTTAATTCCTTCGGTTTCACATTCTTCATAATAAATTTGGCAGAATTCTTCAATTGTGGCTGCTCCACCTGCCTTTAACGCTTCAGCAGGATAAGGTTTTCCGCTCTTTTTATAATAGCTCACCATCTGTTCTACTGTAACAGAGCTGTCTCCTGCTATTTCGTAATACACCTTAATGGCATCATTTACCGGCGGCTTTGAAGACGGCTGATTATTCAATTCACCTGAATTCTCAAAATAATACCATACGTTATCGATAAGCTGCCAACCCGTTACCATGGCTCCGCTTCCGTCGAAATAATATTTTTGATTTCCAATAGTCTGCCAGCCGGTCTGCATCACTCCGTTTTTATCCATATAATACCATGTTTCGCCTATAAACTGCCAACCGATTTGCTTCAAGCCCTCACTTGTATGATAATACCATTTACCATCTGTAAAATGCCACCCCGTATATAATGCTCCTGTGTTTGCATCAAGATACCATTTTTGTCCTCCTATCGTCTGCTCACCCTTTAACAGATAACCGGAAGTATTAAAATAGTACCACACATTATCGATAAACTGCCAGCCTGTTTGCATCTCCCCACTGGCATTAAAATAGAACTTTTCATTTCCAATGGCCTGAAATCCTGTGAGCATGGCTCCGCTTCCGTTCATATAATACCAATGATTTCCTAAAAGCTTCCAACCCGTCTGCATCGCTCCGCTTCCGTCCATATAATACCATGTTCCGCCAACTTGCTGCCAGCCGGTCGTCATGACTCCGCTTTCATCCATATAATACCACGTTCCGCTTATAAGCTGCCAACCCGTTAGCATGGCTCCGCTTCCATTCATATAATACCAATGATTTCCTAAAAGCTTCCAACCCGTCTGCATCGCTCCGCTTCCATCCATATAATACCATGTTCCGCCTATAAGCTGCCAACCCGTCTGCATCGCTCCGCTTCCGTCCATATAGTACCACATTCCGCCGATTTGCTGCCAACCCGTTGTCATCACTCCGTCAGCGTTCATATAATACCATGTTCCATCGATAAACTGCCAACCTGTTTGTTTCAATCCCTCATTTGTATGATGATACCATTTGCCAGCCGTATAATGCCAGCCGGTATATAATGCTCCTGTATTTTCATCAAGATACCATTTTGTTCCTGCAATAGTCTGCTCGCCCTTTAACAAATAACCTGAGCTGTTAAAATAGTACCATACGTTCTCAACAAACTTCCAGCCGGTTGCCATAGCTCCGCCTTCGTTTAAGTAGTATGTCTGATTTCCAATAGTCTGCCAGCCGGTCTGCATGACTCCGCTTCCATTCATATAGTACCATGTTCCGCTTATAAGCTGCCAACCCGTCTGCATCGCTCCGCTGCTGTTCATATAATACCATGTTCCGCCGATTTGCTGCCAACCTGTCGTCATGGCTCCGCTGCTGTTCATATAGTACCATATTCCGCCAATCTGCTGCCAGCCGGTCGTCATGTTGCTGTTTGTATCAAAATAATACCATACGCCGTCTATGGATTTCCATGTGCTTGTTGCATATTTTCCGTTTCCTTCCTTCCATTTCCAATGCTCACCTGTAAACTCCCACTTACCTTTATCTTTTGTAAGGCCATAGTACTTGATAATTCCTGCGGCGTCTGCTTCACCTAATTTTTTAAGATTTTCCTCTGTTTGAAACCATTTTGCATCTGATACATTTGAAACAAACGCATGCTCAATAATCAATCCCGGAAAACCGTTTCGCTTTGAATGTCTGATTACTGCATAGCTGTCATCACCTTTGTCTCCACGATTTTTAAGTCCTAATTTTGCAAGCTCACCTACAATATCCTTCGCAAGCTCCTGTGCATTTTCCTCTCCTTGCGGATAATATACTTCTGCTCCCTGCGCTGCACCGGAAACCGAAGAATTGATATGAAAGCTGATAAATACGTCAGCATCCTTTGTTTTTGCCCACTCTACACGTTTCAGGATATCATCGATGCTGTTCGTATCAGGATATGGACAATTTCCGTCTGTTCTTGTCATATACACAGATACACTTGAATACTGCTCCAATACTTCCTTACAATACTCTGCAATTTTTAAGGTTACAACTTCCTCTCTGACACCATTAGCAGTTGCTCCTGAATGTTTGCTGGCATCATGTCCGGGATCAAGCACAATAACTAAATTTGAATTGCTCCTCTCCTTTTTATTCTTATCAAACGGTACTGCCTGCTCAGAAAGTGCATCTGCAACATTTTTTTCAACAGTTGCTGCATTCGCTGTTTCAATTGTAACAACTGCCTCTTCCCCGGATTGACTTTCCATTTCTATGTAATCACTTTTAACACTATCGTTAACCTTCTCACCCACTCCAAAACAAGCGTTGATTTCAAGGTCTTCTGCTGTAAAAGTTTTTATACCCAAGTCTGTTGTAACACTCAGCTCTGCCACATGATAAGCTCCTTGTTCAAAGCTATGCTCATATAAGAAGAGGTTGTCCACTTTCTTTTGGGAATTTAAAACAGTTCGTGAGCCATCTTCATTCTCCACTACTAAATCTATACTCCGAATATCCGATGTGCTTTCTCCCCATGAAAGAACAACACTTTGCATAGCTCCCACGTCTAATTCTGCTTCATCGATATAAATATAATTCAGTTCATTTTCAATCGTTTTTGTTTCTTCTTGAACCTGAGATTTTGCTTCACTTGATGCACTTACTGTACTTCCTGTTGCCGGCAGTGCAAGCATCGCTCCTGCAAGCATCGTAACAGCCCACTTGGCTAACTTCTTTTTCATTTGTTCTCTCCTATTTTATTCAAATTTTCTTAAATATTCTGCATATTCTGCATGACCGGTAGTTAATGTCTGTCCTTCTTCTGTAATTTTGATTTCTTCGGCTTTATATGCGTCCAGATATGTGTTTACAATACAGCCCACAATTTCTCTTTCCCCGGCAGTTCCAAAACTTCTCAGCCAATCCCCGAACACAGTATCTGTATCCAGTTCAAGCTTGTCTCCGCTTACTTGAAAAGACAAAATCTCGCTGTCTGTGGGAACAATTTCATTCTCTTTTAACAATTCCCATAGAACTGTTTCATTTAATGTCTGACACTCTTTTGCTTCCGTTATGTACACTCCGTTATCGGGGTTAAGCTTATAAATATTTACAACCTCTGTTTTTATATCTTCTTTTTTCTCACATCCTGCCAAAGCCAACAGTATGCTGCAAGACAATAGTAAAACAGCTTTCTTTTTCATTTAGTTCCTCCCCTGTACAGCAAATTCCAAAGCTTAATTTCGAAATTCATTATAACATCAAGCTTTTGTTCCTTCAATCACGAATTTTATTGTATACTTAATTGTATGATGCTGTAATATATGCTAAAATACAGAAACATTTATCTATCTTTTTAACAATTATTTCGCTCATCAAGCAAGGAGGTTATTATGATTACTTACAGAAAAGCGCTTCCGAAGGATTTCCCTCATATTCTCGATTTTCTTAATATGGTATTCAGTATGTCACATTGCCCTCATGATTTCCGTCAACTTCTTCCCAAAATCTATAAAAAAGGACAGGAGCAAAAATCTATTCACTATCTTGCTTTAGAAAATGAAGAAATTAAAGCCTGTGTATGCGTTGTTCCTGTTACCTTATATTGCGGTAATAAAATCATCACCTGCGCTACCGTAGGCAGTGTTTCCGTTCATCCTTATTCCAGAGGAAAAGGCTACATGCGTAAGCTGATGCACATGGCAATTCAGGACATGAAAAAGAATAATATTTCTATGAGCACGCTTTCCGGTCTCAGAAACCGCTATCAATACTATGGATATGAAAAAGGCGGCATTACTTTCCAATATTGCTTTACCTCAGATAATTTTCGCCACTGCCGTGAAAGATTTCCCAAACGGGACATTAACCTCTGCCAAATTCAGGATGAGAAAACTCCTTTACTGGCTAAAATTCAGGCAATACAGGAAAATCAATTATTATTTGTTAAAAGAAATCCCGAAGATTTCCTTTCTATTATGAAAAGCTGGAATACTAAACTTTATGCTGTCTTGGAAAATCAGATGTGTAAGGGATATGCTGCCCTTCAGGGAAACCATATCTTAGAAATGTATTTAACCGATGAAAATTTGTTGTTTACCTCGCTGGAAAAATGCTTGACAGAAAGTAATTCAAAGGAGCTGTTCCTAAGAGTTTCCCCCTGCGACTCCCACCTATTTAAAGGGTGCACCCAACTTTTTGAGTCATTTTCCATATCTTTGGATGATAATTATATGATTTTTGATTATCCTAAGGTTTTAGAATTTTTCTTAAATGTAAAAGCTTCTTACATCCCTTTAAGCTCCGGAAGTTGGAATTTTACGATAAAAGAGCATGGAAGCTTCAAAATTCAGGTAGATAGCGGAATTCCTTCCGTTACACAAATAGAAAATCCAGAAGAACACTCTGCTTTGGAATTTTCTTCTTTTGAGAGTATTTTAGCTTTATTCTCTCCTAATCACAGCTTAATTTTAGATGAAACACAGTTACCGAAAAATTGTAACTGGTTTCCGTTGCCGTTGGGGCTGTCACCACTTGATAAATGTTAATGGAACTTATTTAAAAATATAAGGGCTTACTGATTTTAGTTCTATAATAAATACTTAAAATCAGTAAGTCTCTATATTTTAAGATAAACTTCTATCTTCTTTTGAAATACTTTCTGTCTGCACCACAACCACGTGCGGATTCAAGTCACGCTGCTTCTTTTAATATTATTTTCAAATATTTATATGTATTTCCTGTGTTCCTATTTATTATCAAAATAAGATATACGGAATATAACGATTGCACCACTAAATATATCTCATGACAGATATCATTAACCAATATACCTTCCTCGTTTGTATAATTTTCTCCCAGATATCCCAGAGAAACATGCCTTATGTCCTTTAACTTCTGGAGCATATCCTCTGGTAATTCTCTGTTTGCTCCACTAAATATATTTCCAGCAGTGCTTAACTCTCACAAACATCCAGTTTTTCTTTCCCAAACCAGACATCACAAAGTCATATAAATTCCAGATGTTCATATTATCACAGACTAATTCTTTCCCTCGCCCTCTCAAATCCATCAGCCTCCTTCCCCATAGACTTCAGCATATGCCATACCTATTCTTTCAATAAATAATCATTGTTAAGTGCCTTCATAGACAATGAACCTTCAATCGCCTTAGAGTACACAGGCTCTATTTGGTCGATAACAAGTCCCTCCTTATTCATGCCGGACATTCTTTTCGTTCCTGTACAAGTTATCATTATTCCAAACATACTTTTATTTAAAACTTATCAGTTTATCCGGTATTGTTTGCCTGATTTTTTTGATTCTAATAAGGGAATAAAAATAGTATTTCTAAAATGATCTCTCTATTTTATTTCACAAAACTTCTGTAACTTATCTCTTAATCGCGGTTCTTGTAAATACTCTTTTAATCTTACAAATAATTCTATACTAACCTTCGCCTTAACAGCTGAATGTTCAAGAACGCCTCCTTTCATTGCTTCATCCTTATCACGCCGTATTCCATCTACACAAACCTGACTATACTGATCGAACCTTAACAACTTCAAATACTTCTCACAACCATACGTAATATCTGATACTCCACCTCCTCCTACCTCAATTATAGGCACCTCTGCATCTTCCTTTTTCTCACTTCATAAACAACGAATTTTCCATTTTTATCCTTGCTAGCTTTATCCGTAAAACTTTACTCCTCAAACAATTACTTTCAACTTATCGGCTTTTCTTTCCAAAAGTCTGATAATCTTGCACAGTAATTCTTTTGTTTAAAATGTTTCGAATAAAATCTGGGAATACCTGCATATCTTTTGTTTCTAACATGATATCTGCTGCATTTAATACCGACATAACATCACACTGTTTACTTAAAGGAATTTTCTCATTTACTCTCATATCTAACCACAGTTCTTTTCCAGACTCATCCTTAATTATCACTTGATAGACTGTCATATCTGTAGTGGTACTTATATAATGCCCTGTCTTTATCGCCATTTCCTTAGAATAGATGGTTACGCTTTTCGGATTTGGCACATAATAGAAATTTTTTTTCACAAATTCTGCTGGATCATCTTCTAACCAAATACGATTCAGATTTTTTTGTACAACAACCAAATTATTGTTATATAAATATTTCACACGTCCGCTGTGCATTTCATAATCTGCATAACCACCATCCTTTGTTGCAACATTCCTATATTCATTGACAAATTTCCACCCATCTACTTCACGATAAAATTTAATATATCGACTATAATATAATTCCTCTGCAACTTCTTTCGGAACGTGGAGTTTTTCTGTCAAGACATCATAAGCCGCACATGGTCCTTGTCCACCATATCCACACAGAGCCCCTCTAAAGTATACTTCTGTCAAATCTTCATATTTAATTATAAATGTTGGTACTTTAATTTCTATCAATGTATCTTTTTTTGCAATTGAACAAGTCGTGTAAAAACCATCGTTAATTGCATCTGCTTCATAAAAATATATGAATACAGCTATAACCTTTGTTGTTTCTGTAATATATGTATCAAAATCACTAAGAAATTGGCTTGTATAACCACCATATACTTTTTGCGGAATAATATAGTTTGGTAATTGCTTTTGCTTTTTATATTCTTCAACATCCATTTTTAAAAATAAATTACCTGTTGAAGTTGTTTTTACAGGTGTAAGTTGTCCTCTTGACACAAGATTAGATACGCCTTGTTTTGTTATATTTAATTCTGTCGCCACTTCATTCATGAAAAGCACTTCATCATTCACTATTTTTTTCAAAAAATCTCTATCCATTGCCCGCTCCTTTCCTTGTGTTGTATATCATACACTTATTTTTTATGATTGTCAACTTTAATTTATTCACTCTAATTTCCGTTTACTATCTTTATTACAAAATCTGATATAATATAGACAGATATTGAGGATTCCATATCTAGTCTATGGAAAAGAGGAACATGATTACAGTAACAAAAAAGACTTAATAGAACTGGGTTATGGAACTTCATTCGCAGCAGACATCATAAGAGAAGCAAAAAACTTATGATTTCAAAAGGGCATTTAGTAATTAGCAAGTCGGGGCTAATCAATTTGCTGCCTCCGATCATTCGCTCTGTTCTGTATAGAATTGCTGGTCACTCCAATGTAAAAAATGATACGGATGTTCAGAGCTCAAATATAAATCAGCGTAAAGACAACTGACGATATCCGTATCACCAAGCAAGTCAAATACCCACTCTTCTGACACAGTGTCGTCATCTTCAAATCTATTGATCCCGCTACCGAGTTCAATTAACGCAGTAGCTTCCTCATTACAGAGATAGAGCAGCAACTCTTCCATAACGCTATACGCTGTCATAGAGTGGCCATATTTTGCCCGCTGTCTCATGCTTTCAAGGGAGCATTTCATCTTGTATAGGAAATCGTAGTCATAGTGCATCAGAAACTGTTTTGGGAGATCCTCACATAGCCACGACACTCTCAATTGACCAAGATGAGATCCTATAGGCATAGAAGCAAGCTCTGCCAAATCTTCATTAATATGGTCGAGTAGAATATCACTTCCTGCAGCAAATGACATAGCGGCTCTATCCCCAAATGCATTTTCCAAAAACAGAGACCATGCTTCGTGATTTTTATATTCTCGTGCGGAAATACCATCATAAGTATCTTCATCCTGTTCTGGAAGAACTCCCCAGTTCAGTGCCTTGCAAACCCCTTTGCATTTATCCATACGAATGGATTCGCCAGCCTCATATCGGCACCATGTTTTTGTTCCTACTCCAGCCCGGGAAGCAGCTTCCTCAATAGTTAACCCCAGTTCATTACGCCTGGATTTAATTTGCCTCGCAAGTTCCTTATTTCCCTGAATTGTTTTCTGTGCCATTGATATCTCTCCTTTTTATGACATGTCATCTATATGTTATTATGTCATATATCTACTAGTTTGTCAAGACGATCCCCACAAAACTTTTTGTACTTCCTATATATCCGCCATCTCCCATGAATTACCTTCTTAACTGCCGATTTCGCTTCCGGTTATTTTCTGCCACTTCAATTTGTCGGCCTTCACCCACCATAATTCTATCAATATAGTCCATAACTTCATCAAATGACAGTTTCTTGTCTAACACATCCTGCAACTTCATGAACTATTGGTACTGCCGTTCATGGATATCAAGCCGTTGCTCTACGCACTCTAAACGATCTTTTGCCTCATTGATTTTGGCTTTCTCCTCAAAATATGTGTTCTTATCAATCTCTTTACAAACTAACTGTTCGTTGTAGTGGTCAAGCATTTTTGTAACACTTTGTTCGAAAAATTCATCCGGCATATCTGGCTTCAAATGGTGTTTTCCAATCATTGTATGAATGAGGGCGGACATGATTATACCATACATACACATAGCGATTTCGTGCTTCATCTAAGCTGGCTTCATCGTAAAAATGATTGGGATATATCAGTTCATTTTTTAGTGTATTATAGAAACGCTCCATCGGTGCATTATCATAAGGACAGCCTGCCTTACTCATGCTTTGACAAATTCCCTTACTTTCACAATAATGGATAAAATCCCAAGATGTAAACTGGCAGCCTTAGTCACTATGTAAAATCAATCCTTTTGCAGGCTTTTCTGCCAGCAGTGCTTTCTCTAAAGTTGCCTTTGCCAATTCCGTATTGATATAGTCCGAATTTAAACTGGCAACTACACTGCGGTCATATAAGTCAAGAATAGAACAGTTATAACGCATTTTTCCGTTCCCCATACAGATATAGGTAAAATCTGTACACCATATCCGGTTTGGTTCCGGGCAATGGAAATTCTGCTTTAAGAGATTTGGGAAAATCTTGTTTTTTATTCCATGGATATACGTCGGCTTCTTCCTCATGATTATTGCATGAATCCCCAGGATTTGGTTCACATATTTATGGACAGTAGTTTTACTTAAAGAAATCCCTTGTCTTCTCAGAAAAATCATCATAGGTCTACGTCCTAAAATTCGGTTGTTATTATAATAAATAATTTTAATCTGTTCAAAAACTCGTTGCCGATGTTGCAGAAAAGATTTTTTCCGGTTTTTCCGATAGTTATAATAAGCATTGGGATAAATATGGAAACGCTTGAATAACCAGCGCAGCCCAAAGAAATCCTTATGTTCATCAATAAATCGATAAGCCTCTAATCGATTTCCTTTGCATTTTCTGAAAAAGAGGGAGAGGTTTGCGGCTTTGTAAACTGGCATTCTTCGCTGTATTTTTTCACCCATCCTACGAGGATGGATTTTGCAACATGGCATTCTTTTGAACGTTTTGGATAGCTGATATCTTTTAAATATTCTTGTACCATCTGCTTTTTAAATTCTTCGCTGTACTTTTTGTCATGGTAAGTTCTCCTTGTTCGTTTTCTTCTAGTTTATCCGAACGAAATGTTACAACGTAAACGCAAAATAGCGAGTACCTGTTCAAAATCATCCGATGTGAGATAATA
>OBJP01000525.1_pt1 | contig 26476 bp, 24 predicted proteins | sample 1519821 | NCBI WGS metagenome assembly OBJP01 (sample SAMN04209218, study PRJEB22552) | human gut metagenome | biome: gut; material: feces | host: Homo sapiens | place: USA: Oklahoma | reverse complement strand
CAAATTTAGTGGCTAAAAACACTATATATAGCAAATTTAGTATCTAAAAACACTTTAATTATCTAACATGATGAGGTCTATTTCTATCCACTATATTATTTGGCGCTTACGATTAATGCGAGAGCATCAGCCCCTTTAAATGCTTCAACTAATCCATCAGTATTATTAAAGTTAGTTACGTGTGTTTCTACACCCTTTTCAGCATATTTCTTAAGTGATTCTTCGTTATAACCACAAAAGATTAAGTTTTCTACTGGTTCTAATGTAAGTAATACGTCAGCAGCTAATTGACCTAAGTTTCCATCAACACCAGTTAACAATAATTTACCCATTTATTTATCCTCCTGTTTTCTATATGTATCATGATAATACTTTTAGAATTTGTTTATAAGTGAGTTACAGATTTAGAAAATGATTTTTAGCTTTTCTAAGCCTTATAGGATGATACAGGTATTAACATCCTCATCGTATAATAACTAACCTTGAGAAGAAAAAAAGAGCGGTTTAATCCGCTCTTATGCATCAAGTGTGTCCTTGTATTCTAAATATTCATCAAATGTTGATAGACGGTCAATTGTACCTTCTGCAGTAAATTCGATAATTCTATTCGCAATTGTCTGAACAAACTGGTGGTCATGACAAGTAAATAGAATGTTTTCTGGGAAACGCATTAAACCTTGGTTTAATGCCTGGATAGATTCTAGATCAAGGTGGTTTGTAGGTTCATCAAAGATTAATACGTTTGCATCATGCATCATCATTTTCGCAAGCATACATCTTACCTTTTCTCCTCCTGATAAAACATTCGCTTTCTTTAATGCTTCATCACCAGAGAACAACATTCTACCTAACCATCCTCTTAATTCCTGTTCATACATACTACCATCAGTAAACTGTCTTAACCAGTCTAATAAAGATAATTCACAATCATTAAAGAATGCTGAATTATCTTTAGGAAAGTATGACTGAGTAGTCGTAATACCCCATTTATAAGAACCTTCAAAGTCTTTATCTTCTCCCATAATGATCTTAAAGAATGCTTCTGTTGCTTTATCGTCTCCTACAAAAGCAACCTTTTCATTTGGAAGAATAGAGAAAGAAACATTATTAATAAGAGTTTCTCCATCTACTACCTTAGTAAGGTTTTCTACATTTAATACAATGTTTCCTACTTCTCTACCTGGTTTGAAACCAATGAATGGATATCTTCTTAGTGATGGTTTCATATCTGCCATTTCTAAGTTATCTAATAGTTTCTTACGAGAAGTAGCCTGTTTTGCTTTAGAAGCATTGGCACTGAAACGTGCAATGAATTCTTCTAATTCCTTCTTTTTAGCTTCTGCTTTCTTATTCTGATCTTTCATCTGCTGGATCTGCATCTGAGAATATTCATACCAGAAGTCATAGTTACCTACATATAGCTGAATACGGCTGTAATCAATATCAGCAATATGTGTACATACCTTATTTAAGAAATAACGGTCATGTGATACGACAATGACTGTGTTCTTAAAGTTTAATAGGAAGTTCTCTAACCATCTGATACTCTTTAGGTCTAGATGGTTGGTAGGTTCGTCTAGTAAAAGAATATCAGGGTTTCCAAATAAAGCCTGGGCTAATAATACTTTGACTTTCTGGTTACCATCTAAGTCTCTCATATACATATCATGGTATTCTGTTGTAATACCTAAACCATTTAACATGATTTCAGCATCACTTTCAGCATTCCAGCCATCCATGTCTGCGAACTCACCTTCAAGTTCTCCTAGTCTTATACCATCTTCATCATTAAAATCAGCTTTAGCATATAGCTTTTCTTTTTCCTGCATGATTTCAAATAATCTCTTATTACCCATGATGACTGTTTCTACTACTTTGTTGTCATCATAAGCAAAGTGGTCCTGTTTTAAAACAGATAATCTCTTATTAGGTTCAATAATAACTTCACCTTTGTTTGGTTCTATTTCACCTGATAATATTTTTAAGAATGTGGATTTACCAGCACCATTTGCACCAATAATCCCATAACAATTTCCTTCAGTAAATTTTACTGATACATCTTCAAATAAAGCGCGATCTCCGTATCTGAGTGATACATTATGTGTTGATATCATAGTCTACATTTCCTTTCGTACAGAGATGTATTATGCCATATTTAGTTGATTGTGTCTAGTAAAATTAAGATATAGGTGATAGATAGAAATAGTGGTACTCTTATATAGAGAATGAAGACTAAAAAGACTATATATAGTGATTTTAGTACTAAGATTACTATATGTAGTAAATAGAGAGTCTAAGATTACTATATGCATGAGATAGAGGAACTGATAAATATAAGAAAAACCTGATTGTGTAGACAATCAGGACAAGTATTAATTAAATTTGAGTAGTCTTATTTTTATCAAGATCATTAAAAATTTTAACTGAAACTTTTTCTTCCAAATCACAACAGATACTTTTAAGAACTTTATAATTTTTCAAATAAACACAGTTCGAATATTTAGATTTTGAATTCTTTTCTTTAGAAAAAATTGCCAAAATATTTTTCTTTTCATCAGCATTAGTTTGATTATTATTACGCAAACTTCTTGCATGGAGATCTTTTCCAGTAAATGCTACAACCATTTTATCATTAGTACTCTCTATTGCTAAAGGAAAATCTCGCGTTTTTGTTTGTAAGTTAACTAAAACTAAATTCGTTTGAGCATTCGCATAAACAATCTTATTAATTTTCGTTATACGCATGATTTTCTTGCGAATCGTACCAAAGTCATAGCGCTGTTGGTTATTAATGTTATTTTCTGCTATAGTTCCTTTAATGCAATTTTTATAAAAATCCAAATCATTTAAATGGGAACGCACACCAACCAAATGAGCAAAATCTCCCTTATTAAATCTCACTTCATTATATTTGCCATCGTTAGTTACAATCAAAAAATCATAAGGTACTAGAAACTTTTCATAAAGTCTTGCACCTGCAATTATATCTCTAATAATTCTTGTTTTATTCGATTTGCTGAGACTGTGCATAAATATAGTTCTCCTTTAGACAAAAAAAGCAGGAAATTACCCGCTTAGTATCATAAAAAAATAACAGGTTTTCTCCTGGTCGCCAGGCTCATATATCTGTTCGATATATACTCGGACGAGATTGTTTTTAAGACTATCTCTTGTCTACAGTTTATCTCCTAACTGCAAGGCTCATATATCTATTCGATATATACTCGGACGAGGTTATTTTGAATTCTACCTCTTGAATTCGACTTTTTACGGTGCCTGTTCACCGAGAATGTTACCATTCTTTTTTATAGTTGTAATTTTTTATGAGCAAATGAAAATGTTTATTGCTCAGTCTCTAAGCATAGATTACCACAATTCAGTATTTTGTCAATAAAATCAGTGTGTAATTTCAAAATTTCAAAAATAAGTATATAGGGTTTTCTTATGTGAAAGAACCGCTTCTTGAATTGTAAGATTAATTTAAAAGTTGATTTATCTGTGAATCAGTTAAGATAGAGTTTAATACTATTTCTTTCTTATCTTTTAGGTAGATGTTTGCTAGTGTTTCATAGATTGTATTAACTGAAACATACTTATAAGTATCTAATTCTATCTTTCCTGATTCATTAATATCAAATTCAACAAATCTATATTTATCTATTCCTGTTTTCAAAGCCAGATCTACAAGTACATGTTCGGGCTTATTGGAAGAAGCTTCAAATGATAACTGTTTTAGATACTTGTTGACTGATATTTCATAATCAAGGACTGTAATTAATGCTCTGTATTTTGAATCATTAAGTGTATTTACATATAGTTTTTCCATTTATAATCCCTCCATTTCAAAATGGAATAGACAAATATATAATATCCGTTAATTAAGTTCAAGTCCTTTTCTAAAAATACTCTTAACAGTTTATTGATTCCAATGTTTTCTTGAGTTATATACGTTATTTACCGCTTCAATATGACAAATAAATGAAGGGTGATTATGATCATTTTGTGTTAAGTATTTATTCTTGATTTTCTTATATTGTTCTCTGACTAATTCCCACTTACCATTACGTTTAATATAATCGACTTTAAATTTAATATCTTTAGAATTTGGAGCCTTATTCCAACAATATCTATCTGCCCAAATACAGCCAGTCTTTTCATGAATCAAACGATTAAGGTTTCCATCTTCATCTTCACAAACGATACAAATATCCATTGAAAATTCTGTGTCGCTAATTCTTGGAAAATAACGTTTTTCAGTGGTTAATGAGGATTTGGAATCTTCACAATCTCTCCATCCATGCTTTCTAAGAACAATATTAAAAGCTTTTCTAACGCATTCCTTGATATATTTACAATCCCTGTCATCACTTCTGACTATTTTAAGATTATAATCCAAATCTATAGGTTCATTGGCATTTTGAAGTATTAGATTTCTTGCCCCACTACCAACAAGAGTTAACTCTGCTCCTATATCAAATTCTTCTTTTAGGGTATGACATAGGTCTTGCATCATGTCTCCACAACAGGAACGCATTCTGCTTATTAATTTTTTGTCTGTTACATAATTATACATAATAGTCTCCTTTTCATCCCATGCCGCCCATTTAGCTTTTGCTAAATCGTTACATTATAGCGTGGTATCAGTTCAATCTCAATACCCTATAAGAAATTACCAAAACAAAACAATCATCAATCTATAATTCTACTTTAAATAACATTAATTCTATGCAAAGAAGTAAATATCAGTATATCCTTCTATTTTAATTGACATATAAAATAAACTTTGATAAACTATGAATGTTTTAAAAGTAAGTAATATTTATTATATTTGTGATTATAAATAACATTTAGGGAGGAAATAAGATGAAGAAGATCTCTTATTCAAAGATGGCAGACGTTGTTTCTGCTAAAAGAAAAGAAAAGAAGTTAACACAGGCTCAGCTTGCTGATATGACTGGTATCCATAGAGCAATGCTTAGTAGATTAGAAGGACAGGATTATATTCCTTCTATTGATCAGTTACAGTCATTAGCTGAAGTATTAGATTTTGAAGTAACAGACTTATTCGAAGAAGAAAAGAAAGAAACTAGTAAACCTGTAGTAAATAAGAAATACAATATTGCAGTAGCTGGTACTGGATATGTAGGTTTATCTATTGCAACTCTTCTTTCTCAGCATCACCATGTAACAGCTGTTGATATTATTCCTAGTAAAGTAGAACTCATCAACAATAAGAAGTCTCCTATCCAGGATGATTATATTGAAAAATATTTAGCTGAAAAAGAACTAGACTTAACTGCTACATTAGATGGTGAAGAAGCATATAAGAATGCTGATTATGTTGTTATTGCAGCACCTACTAACTATGATAGTAAGAAGAACTTCTTTGACTGTTCTGCAGTAGAAGCAGTTATTGAATTAGTATTAAAGGTAAATCCAGATGCTACTATGGTTATTAAGTCTACTATCCCTGTAGGCTATACAGCTTCTGTAAGAGCTAAATATAATACTAAGAATATTATCTTTAGCCCAGAGTTCTTACGTGAATCTAAGGCTTTATATGATAACCTATACCCTTCTAGAATTATTGTTTCTTGTGATGAAGACACTAGAGAAAAAGCTGAAGTATTTGCATCACTATTACAGCAGGGTGCTATTAAAGAAAACATTGATACTTTATTTATGGGATTCACAGAAGCAGAAGCAGTTAAACTATTTGCTAATACATATCTTGCATTACGTGTATCATACTTTAATGAATTAGATACTTATGCTGAAACAAAAGGTTTAAATACACAGGAAATTATTAATGGTGTATGTTTAGATCCACGTATTGGTACTCATTACAATAACCCAAGTTTTGGTTATGGAGGATATTGTTTACCTAAGGACACTAAACAGTTATTAGCTAACTTCAATGATGTTCCACAGAATATGATTAGTGCCATTGTTGAAAGTAATAGAACTAGAAAAGATTTCATCGCAGATCAGGTATTAAGTAAAGCTGGTTATTATGATTATTATAATCATGGAGATTATACACCAGATCAGGAAAAGGAATGTATTATTGGTGTATATAGACTTACCATGAAGTCTAATTCTGATAACTTTAGACAGTCTTCTATTCAGGGTGTTATGAAGAGAATTAAGGCTAAGGGTGCTACTATTGTGATTTATGAACCAACATTAAAGGATGGAGATACATTCTTTGGATCATTAGTAGTTAATGACTTAAAGAAGTTTAAGAAGATGAGCCAAGCTATTGTAGCCAATAGATATGATGCTTGTTTAGATGATGTAAAAGATAAGGTTTACACTAGAGATATCTTTAAGAGAGACTAAACTAATAGAGGAGAACTCGATTGAGCTCTCCTCTATTTTTATACCTTCTCAAAGAATGTATCAGGATGTCCTGGATCAAAGATTTCATTACATGTCATCACTGTTACAAGATCTTCTGTATCAGATAGATTGATGATATTATGAGTCCATCCTGGAATCATATAGATTGCTTCTATCTTATCTCCTGATACTTCAAACTCTACTGTCTCTCCAGTGTTGATATTACGTTCCTGAATGAGTCCATGTCCATGTACAACTATGAACTGCTCCCACTTGCTGTTATGCCAGTGCTGTCCTTTTGTGATGCCTGGCTTGCTGATGTTGATGCTTACCTGACCGCAGTCTTCTGTATGCACTAGTTCTGTAAATGAACCTCTTTCATCACAGTTCATTTTCATTGCATACTTGAACTTTTCTGTAGGAAGATAGCTGAGATATAGACTAAAGAGCTTCTTCGCAAATGATCCATCAGGGCACTTAGGCATCATAAGAGATACTGGTTGTGATTTGAATTCTTCTAACAGGTCTACTATTTCACCAAGTGTTGCCTTATGTGTAACTGGTACACAGCAGTAGCGGCCGTTAGCATCAAGCACTGTCTCTACTCCATCAAACTCACAGTGTTTTTCCTTGCCTTCTAGGAGGTCAAACATGCCTTCTACAAGATCATCAATGTATAATACTTCTAGTTCTGTACTTCTGTCATTGACTGTGAACTCTTCATCGTTCGCTACTGCCCAGCAGAATGTAGAGATAGCTGAGTTGTATTTAGGACGGCTGTGTCCCATAAGATTCACAAATCTATAGACATAGACAGGTGCTCCTGTTTCTTCACTGTATTCAAAAAACAGCTCTTCTCCTGCCTTCTTGCTTCTTCCGTATTCGCTGTTTCCAAATCTTCCTGCAAGTGTTGCCTGTACTGAAGATGAAAGCATGATTGGTGCCTTGTTGCTGTGCTTCTTTAATGTGTCAAGAAGCTTTGATGCAAAGCCGAAGTTGCCTTTCATGAAGTCTTCTGTATTCTCAGGACGGTTCACTCCTGCTAGATTGAATACGAAATCAGCCTTGGCACAGTATTCATCTAACTGTTCTTCAGTACTGTCAATATCATATTCATAGATTTCATTGATTTCTATATCTTTGGTTCTGTTCTTGCCGTCTCTGATATTCTTTAGGTTATTAACGAGTGCAGTTCCTACCATTCCCTTTGCACCGGTAACTAGTATATTCATATTAATATCTCCTTTCTATGTTTAAGGGCAGGTGCAGTTTATATAAAGCACCTGCCCTTGTTATTTTACTGGTCTTTTCTCCATACCATCTTGTTTACTACATTCACATATCCCTGGATGATGCGTACTACCTTCATGGATACTGTCTCATCTACATAGTCAGGACATGGCTTTCCTAGTACACCCTTCTGTTTCATTTCAATGGCCATATCTGTCGCATTAAGAAGCTCCTTGGTAGTGATACCTGCTAGGATGAAATCTCCAGCTTCTAATGCTTCTGGTCTTTCTGTAGATGTACGGATACATACTGCAGCGATTGGATGACCAATTGATAGATAGAAGGAGCTTTCTTCTGGTAATGTTCCTGAATCAGATACGATAGCTAATGCATTCATCTGTAATTTATTGTAGTCATTGAATCCTAATGGTTCATTAACTCTTACTCTTGAATCAAGTTTGAATCCACTCTTTTCAAGTCTATGTTTACTTCTTGGATGACATGAATATAAGATTGGCATATCATACTTCTCAGCTAGTGCATTAATTGCAGTGAAGAGGCTGAGGAAGTTCTTTTCAGAATCGATGTTCTCTTCACGGTGTGCTGATAATAGAATATATTTATCTTTTTCTAATCCCAGTCTTTCTAGTACGTCACTCTTCTGAATCTTGTCTAAATTCATACGTAATACTTCTGCCATTGGAGAACCTGTCATATATGTTCTTTCCTTTGGAAGTCCTGTATCCGCTAGGTACTTACGTGCGAATTCAGAGTAACATAAGTTCACATCTGAAATGACATCTACGATACGTCTGTTTGTTTCTTCTGGAAGACATTCATCCTTGCATCTGTTTCCTGCTTCCATATGGAATAGTGGAATATGCAGTCTCTTTGCAGAGATTGCAGATAGACATGAGTTTGTATCTCCTAGTACTAGGTATCCATCTGGCTGTAGTTCACTTAACAGTTCAAAACTTCTACCTAGGATATTACCACAGGTAACACCTAGGTTATCCCCTACTACTGGTACAAGAATATCTGGTCCAAATTCTCCGAATGTATTCTTGAGTTCAAAGTCTTCCCAGAATACTGTAGAAAGGTTTCTATCCCAGTTCTGGTTGTAGTATACGACACAGCAGTCAAAGTATTCTCTGCATCTCTTGATGACAGCTGCAAGACGGATGATTTCTGGACGTGTTCCACATCCAATCATCACCTTTGTACGGCCGTCATTCTTCCACTTAAATTTATGTTCTACCATTACAATATCTCTCCCTTAAGAAAGCTACTTCCTTGTAGCTCGTTCTATGATTTCTCCTGCCTCTATCTTCTCACAGCGTGAAATTCTGTTTTCACCCTTAACAATGCATCTTATACATAGATGTACACCATCTTCAATGATAACATCATGATCTACTGTTGCACCTATGTTAATGATACATCCTTTTCCTATCCTAGTTCCAGTATTAATGATTGCACCTGGAAGCACAACACATCCTTCTGAGACAATTGCCTTAGGCGATATATAGGCTGATGGATGAATCAGAGTAGCAGGCTTGCTACCTGCTTCCTCTATTCTTTCAAGCCATTCAAGACGGAATTCATTGTTTCCAAAAGCTGGAATGAATTGAGTATCATCACTTATATAGTAAGAAAATGAATCAAGAGGATGTTCTTTATCGGAGTCATCAAGAACAGTGATTGAATAGCCTAGCTGTTCTGCAACATCATATACTGTTCTTCCATATCCTCCCGAACCAAGAATCACCAATTTTTTCATCTTATTCTTCAGCAAGTCTTTCCTTGATATAGTCAAGCTGCATCATCTTTTCAATGATTTCTTCCTTATTTAAAAGTTTGGTATTGTTTGAGTTAAACTCAGTTAATTTATTTCTTTCAGCATCACCATCTTTGAAGTACTTATCATAGTTCAAGCCACGGTTATCAGCAGGAACACGGTAGAATCCTCCAAGATCGATAGCCTTGGCACATTCTTCATTAGTAAGTAATGTTTCATACATCTTCTCACCATGACGGATACCAATGACCTTTATATCATCCTTGTTTCCGCCAAACATTTCACATACTGCTTCTGCCTGTAAGCCAATAGAACATGCAGGTGCCTTCATGATTAATAGATCACCGTTTTCTCCATGTTCAAATGCATATAGTACTAGGTCTACTGCTTCTTCAAGAGACATGATAAATCTTGTCATATTAGGTTCAGTAACTGTGATAGGGTTACCTGCCTTGATCTGGTCAATCCATAGAGGAATGACTGATCCTCTAGAACACATAACGTTACCATATCTAGTACAGCAGATTTTTGTCTTACCACTGTATCTTGATTTAGCAATAGCTACAGATTCTTCTAATGATTTAGATTTACCCATTGCATTGATTGGATAAGCAGCCTTATCTGTTGATAGACAGATGACTGCTTCTACACCTTCTTCAATAGCTGCAGTCAAGACATTATCAGTACCGATGATGTTTGTCTTTACTGCTTCCATAGGGAAGAATTCGCATGACGGTACCTGCTTTAATGCAGCTGCATGGAAGATGTAGTCTACTCCATGCATAGCATTTTTACAAGACTGTAAGTCTCTTACATCTCCGATGTAAAACTTGATTTTATCAGCAACTTCAGGCATTCTTGCCTGGAAGTCATGACGCATATCATCCTGCTTCTTCTCATCTCTTGAGAATACGCGGATTTCTCCGATATCTGTTTTAAGGAAACGATTTAATACTACGTTTCCGAATGATCCTGTTCCTCCAGTGATCATTAGTGTTTTTCCTTTAAATAATGACATAACTTTTTTCCTCCCTTTTTATTTCATTAAAATACTTTTCTTTAAAATTTTTGTCATAATCAAATAGTAAATAATCATTAAAAAAATGTACATAATTGCACCAAAGATAATTTGGAACAAAAGATATAACATGCTACTTTGAATTTGCACAAATTCACTAATTGCACGAATAAGTATATACATTATTATTCCAGAGAATAAAAAATATAAATTATCCTTTATACAAATTATCATATTTATATGTTGTGCTGCATCTAAGCTCTGAATAAAACAAACTGCACCTTCTGCGAAAACAGTTGCTATCAATGCACCAGCTGCCTGATATTTAGGAATCAATATAATATTTAAAATTACATTTATACAAGCTCCACTAACAATAGAAACTATATATTGTTTATCATGTCGATGTGGTAATAAAAACTGGGTTCTTACAACATTAGACCATGCAAGAAACAACATCACAAAGGCTTGTCCTTGAATAAGAAATATACAATCATTAAAACCATCACCATAATATAATGGAACAAAAGTAGGAGCAACTGCTATTAATCCAAAAGCAACTGCACAACTAAAACACATTGTTAACTTCAATGACTTTTTAAAATATTTAACGCTCTGTTCAACATCACCATTAGCTAATAAATTAGTTATTCTTGGTAACATCACTGTACCGACAGCAACAATAAACCCCATCGGAGCATTTATCAGACTCTCAGCGTTTGTATAAAACCCTACCTGTGAATCTGATGAAAGCATACCTAACATGATTTTATCCATAGTTTTATAAACACTAATAGAGATTACAGGTATAAAAAGCATGATATTAGGAATAATGTGTTTTTTTATACCTGTAAATGTAGGTATTACAAAATCCACATATTGTTTGACAGAAAGCCACATTGTTGCACTGCCTATAAATTGACCACCTGTTAACAATGAAGTATATATCCATAAGTCAGTAGACTCTTTTACAAACATAAAGATGCCAATTAGTGATACAAGCTTTACTATTGTATTTCTTATCACTACAGGTTTTACATCTTCAATTCCAAAAAATAACCATGATATATCAACAATCGTAGACATTACATAAACCACTTGAATTAAAGAAATCGCTTTTTGATAATGGCAAAACAATAGAACATAAATTAAGTAGCCTATTGTCATTATTAACGACATCATGAATTGAAAACTATATATTTCCCAAAAAACTCTACTTCGGTTTTCACGAGTAGTATTATTTGCTGAAACAGTTCTATTTCCATAATTCATTACTCCCATCAAAGCAAACATAACAAAATAGTATGCTATTGAATAAGTATAACTGTAAATTCCTATATTATTAGAACCAAGTATTCTGGAAATATATGGAGTTACAATTAAAGGCGTAATAATTGTCAATAATTGATAAAGAGTTTGGTATGATAAATTCTTTTTTAACTTTCCTTCCATTATCTCACCAACCTTTTTACAACTTTATTGAATTTTCTTTTAAAATCTGAAATAAATTGCATTGATAATTTTAATGAAAATTTTAATATTGTTAAATAGTCGTTTGATCTGATGCTATACCTGTATCGATAAAAATCAGCATCAACTTTTTTATCTATTTCTTTTTCTTGAGATGTATCATACAATTTTATTTCATTTCCTTTCAAACCTATAATAACTGATAGTTCAATCGGTCTTAATGATAACGCATATGTCTCAATTTGTTTGTAAGGAAGACTTTCGAGAGTAAGAACATATTTGTTATAGTATTTCTTTGATTTATTTCCCCACAAATCAACAGTTAACTCACTGTCATCAATTCCCAAATATTTACCTAAATGTTCCCTTTCCATAAACTCATCATAGCGAACTGCATCTACATCATTTGAAGCAAATAAATAATCTTTTTTACCATACATCAATTCTACTTGATGATCAGTTACCGAATATTGTGCATGCTCCCCAACATCACTATAGTTAGTTGATAAACTTACATAAGGATAAACAAAATATTTGTTTTCTCGTATACAATACAAATCATGGTATTTTAACCAAGATGTTTCTGGCCAAATATTTAAAACATTTGGTAAGTCATCTGCTTTTTCAAAAAATTCATTTTCACGAAGCCAAGATTTAAAAGAAGCCCATTTTGGTTTAGTCCATACTTGCCCCCATGACATTGCTACCTTCATGAAGTAATTATCATATTTAGTGTTTTGCGGTTCAAAACGAACTAGCCATTTTAACCAATTTTTTTGGAATGAATATAGTGATATCCCTGCTATATTACTATCATTCCAATAATATTCTGCTGCATTATATGCATAATAATACATACTATCACTCACAAAAATATCATCTTCTAAAACAACTAGAATGTCATATTCATTTGTATAATCTCCACATGATAATATATGTTTTTTTAATCCCTGTCTTTGCTCAAAAGTCCTTATAATCTTCTTTCCATATTTCCAATCATAAGTAGATGCAAATTCTTCAACTATATTAGTACCACTATTGTCAATACTAAATATCAAATCAATATCATATCTACCATCAAAATCCACCCTTTCAAGAGACTGAGTTAATCTCTTTATACCATCTATTCTGTTGTAACATACTATTACAATCGCAAATGATTTTTTCATATTCAATCCCTTTCCTTTAAGTTTTCTCGTTTTAAAATATTGCCAAAGCACATTTTTTTATTAATGATTAAACCTAATAAATACCAAAACTCTGGTGAATGTAAATAACTTGAAGACACCATATATTTACATAAAATAACAGATATACATGATGCTAATATAATTTTGAGTGACATTATATCCGTTCTAAAAACAATCCAACATTTACTTAATACATTCCAAATAAAATATATACTAAGTAAACTACCAATAATTAATCCAAAATCATATATCCATTCGACAAAGAGATTATGTGCATATACGCCCCCTAAAATCAATCTATCACTATATATACCATGACCAATAAGATTAAATTGTTTGATTAAAGGTATCTGTAATACAGCTCTATCTGAATAGTGATTTAATGTCTTTTCATAGCCTTGTCCCAAATATAATTCTAATGTTCTTGAATTAAATCCTACTCCTTTTAAACTATAGTATAAAGTAGATATTATTGAATCAAAATTAATTAGAACAATAATTCCGATAACAATAAGAAATATAAAAAGTATCAATTTTTTTATTGTGAAATTATTGAATAATGATGAAAGATACAACAAAATCATAAATATAAGCGTTATTATAGCTGCTCCTCTACATCCACTAATCAAGATAAAAAATATTGATATGCCTGACAATAGTAAAGTAATTCTTTTTTTGTAACAAATAGAAAAACCACATATAAAGAATGACCATGGAATAACACCATAAGTAATATTCATATAATCAAAAGTCAGTCTATATATAAAAACAATAAGAAAAAATGTTATACAGAATAAACTAACAATCAGTTTTCCAATTTGATATAATTCTTTAAACAGCAAATTAGAATCCTTAATATTTTTTGCAATAAAGAAAGAAGGAAAGGCAACTAAATACAAATTTACTAAATCACTCGTTAATATTCCCTGTATAGATTGAGTATCTATTAAATACTTAACAATATTCTTATTTATAATTATTGTTAAAAAAACCGGAATTGTTGTCATTATAATAAATAGGAAATTATTCCTTTTATTAATTGTCCTTATTAGTGCAGTTATCCCTAACAAATATGCTAAAGGGTATACGAGATTCTTCAAAATAGTACAGATTGAAATCAATTGAGCGAGTCCAGATAAATATAAATAGATAGAAGGCATCCCGATTAAAAGTGCAAATAGTTTTTCATCAGAAGTTCGAGACATATGTCATACCTCCTTTAACATTTCATCAAGCAATTCATTTGTTACTGATTTTTCAAAATAACAAAGTTTCTTTCTGATCCATGTTTCAGATTGTTCCCACCATTGAGTATCTAATAAACTATCAATTGTAGCCTGATTAAATCTTTTTCTTATTAGTTTAGCTGGAACACCTCCAACAATACTGTACGGAGCAACATCACTAGTTACAACTGCACCCATTGCCACCACTGAGCCAGTACCTATTGTCACTCCACCTTTTATGGTCACATTTTCACCAATCCAAACATCGTTTTCAATAGTAGTTTTTTTATTATGACTAACTTCATCATAATTATTTTCTTGGGCAAATGTCGTGCCACATTGTTTATTTAAAGAATAGAAGACTGGTGACGTTGATATTCTATCTAGTGGATGTTTACCTTCTACAGTAATTACATTATTAGATATAGAACAATATTTTCCAATATCAGCTGTTATTCGGCAATTATCTCCCAAATAACTGTAGTTTCCCATTTTCCCATTTAAATAGGATTTTTTTCCAATTTTGTTGTATCCTTGTAATAATGCAGGAAATTTAATTTCAGAAGAGAATGTTATTTTTATTGACCTTTTAGAACATTTCAATTTTAGAACATTACATATATAATATATTTTTCTTAGGATTGATCTCGTTGTATTCACCATATCCCAGTTATATCCCTTCACTAATAAATTTCATGCCAAATAAAGACAATGTTTTTTTGATTATTCTTTGAATAAATCTAGGCAAATTTTTTTTCGTCCAAAACATAAGATTTAGCTTGAATTCTTCTTTTGCCGAAATATGCTCTCTATTCAAGGACATTCCATTTGATTTTAAATACTTATCTGCCTTACTTAAAAGTTTACCTTTTCTAATAACATCGACAAAGATAAAATCTTTACCTCTACTCATAGCACATTTACGTTTATTTTCTCTTGCTATGTGAGTTAAGGATACTTCATACTGCCAAGCATTTAATGAGTCTTTGACTGTTTCTTCTAAAAAAGATTTTCTCCATATTCCTGGGTATAAATTAACTCCATAATTTCTATTTAAATCTATCCAATATAATTCCTGATTTTTATCTAATATTCTATTTTCTTTAGGTACAGAAAATAAACGAACATAATCCAAATTATATCTATCCATAGAATCTAAAATATTATTAATTCTTTGATTATCTACTTTATTAATGAGAAAATAATCATCTAATGTTACAAAAATATATTCTGTTGATACTGAATTCAAAAATATTTTAAACCTTTGTGGCATTTCTAAATGATTCCCAGACGAAAAAACTTCTACGTTATCATATTCCCTTTGTGAGTCACAATCCGTTACAATAACAGTCCTAATATTTCTATCTGGCCAATTTTTATTTAAATGATAAACTTGAAGATCCCAAAGATCTGAATATTTATCACAAGAACTTATTAAACATTCTAATCTGTTAGTTAACATAATCTATGCTCTCCTTTTATACTTAGAAATCGCATCTTCAATAACACTTTCAAATATTCTTGTACTGTTTTCGATTCTATGATTCTCCTCAACAACTTTCATTGCCACATCATAATTTCTTTTTTGGAGGCTTTCATCTGTTATCAAATTTTTTATACAATTGACTAAATTCTCAGTATTTGTACAAATAGCAGTACACGAAATACTTCTAATATAATCCATCGCACCTGTATCTTTTGATCCAAATGCTAAAATACTACCTCCTGTAGCCAAAGAATCAGCTACTTTTGTCGATAATGAATATCTAGTAATATCAACATCTTTCGAATCAAATCCTTCAACAACAACTAGGATATCACTCTCACTCATTTTTTCCATGACCTGCTTATAAGGTATTGCTCCATGATAATTGATATTAGGATTATCGACAAGTTCTTTATAATATACTTCTTCTTTTTCATTTGAATATACATCTAAACAGTACTTCTGATTTATTTGAGCAAGAGCTTTGCCTATTTCATTTAGAGAATGATTTCTACCTAATCTAATATTTCCACAATACAATATCTTAGGATTAATAGAATTAATCTTTTTAAATTCATGTGGAATAATTTCAGATGATAAATATACCGTTTTCCCATCTAAGTTAAATTCAGAATTATATTTGTCTCTAATTTTATTACCAATGTAAGCAGCACTACCCCCATGCTTAAATACTGATCTAACAAGCTTCCTATATGTTTTTTTATATATATAATTCAAAGGAGAATTTTTACTATTATTAATAAAATAATAATCATCACCTATACAAGAGATTATTGGAATATCATATCTTTCAGCAAAATATAACGCAATTTGCAAAATAAAATAATCATCAGAAAAAGCTAAAAAAATACATTCTGGTTTGAATTGGTCGACAAAATCGTTAATTTCTGGAGTACACCAATATTTTTTTCTCCATAAAATTCCTCTAAGTAAATACGTAAGTGCTGTCTTCTTTTTACCTATTGAATATAACTTTGAAACTAAAGAATTAGAAATATCATTCTTATTAATTTCAGTAGGTTCATTTATATTTGACAAATCCTCATATTTATAAATGACACCAGTTTTATTCTTTTTTGAGAACCATCGCTTTAACATTTGAGAATCTGTTACCTGGTAAAGTTTTGAACAATGTCCTGCTTTAGGCATAATAGGGCTAGTAAATATCTGAATAAGATTCTCCTTCTCCCAATTGTTAAAATACGATTCAAATGCACGAGCAGGTCCTTGTTTATCATATGGTGAAGTTCCAACAATTAATACTTTTGAGTGCATGCTACCTCCTTTTTGAACAACTCATAATTTCAATAAAAGTTATCCGATAATTTCATTAATAACCTTCAATAGGTTTTCATTTTGTCTATTCTTATCAAAAATAGTTCCTATATTCCATGAATTATCTTTACATTTTTTTAAAACAGTATAATCTTTTAAATACTCTAATGCTTTCATAAATGAATCTACATTGTTGGCTTCATAATTAATTCCAAGTTCACTCTTGTTTATATGCTCAGATATTTCACCTTTCAATGAATTTATAACTGCAAGACCAGCTGCTGTATAGTCATAAAATTTATCGCACATATCCACATTTGAGCCTTTAGAGTAGGTTGATAATCCTATATCACATTTTCCATATATTGGAATTAAATCTTTAGGTAATAACTTTCCAACATAGATAATGTTGCTTAATTGTTTTTCTGCATCTCTCACTTCCATCTCAAATGGACCACTTCCAGCTATAATAAATTTAAAATTGTCATATCCAAGACTTTTACATTTTTGTGCACATTCAATGATACCTTTAATATCATAAGAAGGTCCAAGAGTACCTGCAAATACGCACCAAATTTCATTTGAATCTTTTTTTAATAGTCGGTCACAAGATAATTTATCATTCAAGTGACTTCTGAATTCTAAAACATCAATTCCGTTATATACTAAAGCATTAGGTTTATCTTTAAGAGTTGGACTAATTTCTTTCATAAATTCTAAATAATGCTTTCCTAATGCAATAGACCCGTCTAAAAAATCATAGATTTTCTTTCTTCTTTTACAAACAGGAATAAAAATGATATTTGCAATCGAAGAGAATGGTTGTTTTAAATTTTTAACAATAAATTCTGGCCAAATATCCATTTGATCATATATCATCGGAATGGAATTTTTCTTTGCATAAGTGTAGGAAGGTGTACCCATTGTCAGAGGGTTTTCGGCAGCTATAATTAAATTTGGTTTTTCTGACTTATCAAATTCTTGGATGGCATTTTTTCCAAATATAAAATCTTTATACATTCTTCCTAAACCAAAATTCTTTTTATATGATGTAGTTGGGACAAGCCTTATAATAAAATTATCATTAACTACAATATCTTTCCAACCTTCAGATCTTTGCTTTTTGAAATGATGTGAAAATGAAGCTGTCCACCATATCACTTTAAAACCTTTTTGGGATAGATATTTACCAAACTGATTAAAACTATACTCTCTCCAATTTTCACCTTCTATTGGACCGTACGGATTCACTAACCAAATTGTTTTCATCAATTATTTTCTCCTACAAATCTATATTCATACATCTTTCGTCCTTCATCAGTTTCAAACATTCTTTCTCTCACAAATCCATTTTTCTCATAAAAATGAATTGCACCTTCATTATCAACTGCATCAGTTTCTAAATTAATATATGCAAACTTATTGAAATCAACATTATCCTTAAGTGCATCAATTAACTTAGAACCAATACCCTTTGATTTCACATTAGGATCAACACCAATTGAAGAAAGTTCAACATACTTTTCTTCACGTTTTGCTTCTCCAGGCTTTAAGAAAGCACTAATAATATGCATAAATGCTGAAGGTCTTCTAAAGAATGCTCCAATACTATACCAACCAAACTGAATCAAACGAGTTTTAATCATAAACTTATATAAACCACTAAAGTTAGATGAAAAAGCTAAGAATCCTAAAGCCTTTCCATCTTCTTCAGCTACTAATAAACCAGATTCATCATAATCACAATATGACTGATACATCTGTTTTAAAAAACCACAACCCATGAAAGTAAGGAAAAATCCAGTAAATGTATTCAAATGGATTGTCACTATTTCATTGATCAACTCTTTTTCATTTGACTTTACTTCTTTTATAGTAACCATTCTTTCTCTCCTTACTCATAGTCCTTTCCTAATACAGCTAACACAGTTCTAAACATTGTTGCTATATCCCCAAAAAACGAGAAGTTCTTAATACTATCTAAATTATATTTCATTTTGCCTGGTAGTACTTCTTCTATATATGTTTTATCTACATCACTCGCCGCATCTAAAAGTTCGGCTTCATCTTTATATCTAATACTTGCTTCACTTGTAATACCTGCAGGTAATAGCAATGTAGCCATATATTCAGGTTTATATTGCTTAACATATTTAACTGCTTCAGGTCTTGTACCTACAAAACTCATATTACCAGAAATAAGATCTAATACCTGTGGTAACTCATCTAATCTACAACCTCGAAGTTTTGCTCCTACTTTAGTAATACGACTATCATTCCCTACTGTTACAGTAGAACCAATCTTATCTGCATTACTAACCATTGTTCTAAATTTATGAATCTTGAAATGTTTTCCATAAGTCGTAACTCTTTCCTGTCTATAAAATACAGGACCTTCAGAATCTAACTTAATCATAATAGAAATAATAATCATAGGAATAGCTAATAAAATAAGTAGAATCAAACCACCTACTAAATCCATTACTCTCTTAAGAAACATACTTACTTTTTTCTTCTGTAATGAATCATAATAGAATCTTACTTCATCATTTTGCATATATTCAGGTAAAGTTTCCCATTTTTTCAACATTACATATATTCCTTTACAACTTCTTTAAAGTTTTCAATCACATACTCTACATCTTCATCACTTAACTTAGTATGTAAAGGTAAAGTAATAAGATTTTCATAATATGCATATGCATTAGGGAAATCTTTTATATCCCACCCCAAGGTTTTATATGCAGTCATCATAGGTAATGGTTTATAGTGTACATTTGTATTTACACCACGTTCTGCTAGTTTAATAATGATTTCTCTTCTCTGTTCATCACTAATACCAGGTATTCTAGTTAAGTATAAATGTTTAGAAGACTCAAAGTCTTTACCCCAATGATTTAAGTGTTTAACACCTAACTCATCACACATTTCATCATACTTACTTACGATTTCTCTTCTTCTTGCAAGCATTCCTGGATATCTATCTAACTGACGTAATCCAATAGCTGCCATAATATCAGTCATATTACACTTATACCAAGGACCAATAATATCATATTCCCAAGCACCTAACTGTGTCTTAGCTAATGCATCCTTATTCTGTCCATGTAAGCTATATAACTGGAATAACTTATAGATTTCTTCGTTATCTATACCAGGAATATCTTTCCAAGTACTTGCTCCACCTTCTGCAGTCGTAAAGTTCTTTACTGCATGGAATGAAAAACTACTAAAATCAGCCCATTCACCAGCCATCTTACCATTTTTTATAGCACCTAGTGCATGTGCACAATCCGCAAATACCATGACTCTATTAAGAGTTTTCTGTATTCTAGATCCTAAAGTGTTATCATTTCTAGGAGTAAATAGGTTCTTCTTACTTTCAATAGCCTGATATAACTTGTCATAATCACAAATAACACCACCAAGATCTACTGCCACTACAGCCTTAGTCTTCTCGGTAATTGCCTCTGCAACCTTATCATAATCCATTTCACAGTTATCTTTCTGACTATCTACAAATATAACTTTTGCACCACAATGAATGGCTGCTGAAGCTGAAGCTGTATAAGTATAAGCAGGTACAATCACTTCATCTCCCTCTTGGATACCACATACCCTAAGGTTTAATTCTTCTGCTGCTGTTGCAGAATTTAAACATACCACTTTAGATGTATGACAATATTCAGCAAGTCTTCTTTCTAATTCTTTAGTTCTTGGTCCTGTAGTAATCCAACCAGAACGAAGTGCTTTTGCAACTTCTTCTATTTCTAACTCAGAAATATCAGGCGGACTAAAAGGAATCTTTCTTTTATTCATTTCCATCTTTCTCCCTCCTCTATGAATAAATACATGGGGTGGCACTTATCACTAAGTGCCACACACATGTGTTATGCTGGATGATATGTTGATACGATCTTCTGTACTCTTTCTCTTATATCATCTTCATTTCTATATGCTGCATCAAGTAATCCATCTAATTCATCTAGGAACTCATTGATATCAAATGGAATAGGACAACCAATATGAATTAAATCATTTTTAGTCTTCTTTAAACCTTCTTCAGCCATAAGCTTTTCTTCATAAAGCTTTTCGCCTGGTCTAAGTCCTGTAAACTCTAACTTAATATCTACATCAGGTGTATAACCTGATAATCTAATTAAGTTACGAGCTAGAGTAGTAATCTTAACTGGTTCACCCATATCTAATACGAAGATTTCTCCTCCATGAGCGTATGTCCCAGCAAGTAATACTAAACTTACTGCTTCTGGAATAGTCATAAAGTAACGGATAATATCAGGATGTGTAACTGTAACTGGTCCACCTGCTTCAATCTGTCTCTTAAAGATTGGAATAACTGAACCATTACTTCCTAATACATTACCAAAACGTACAGCTACAAACTCAGTTGTTGTAGTCTTTAATGCTTCTTTAATTTCAGGTTTTTCAATCATATCCTTCTCATGAGTAAATAACTGAGGAATTTCATAAGCCTTACCTTCTTTAATCTTAGCTGCAAAAGCCTGAATAATCATCTCACATAAACGTTTAGAAGCACCCATTATGTTTGTAGGGTTAACTGCTTTATCTGTACTAATCAATACAAATTTCTCACATCCATGTACCATAGCTACATATGCTGTCTTATAAGTACCCATAGCGTTATTCTTAATAGATTCACATGGGCTATCTTCCATTAATGGTACATGCTTATGTGCTGCTGCATGATATACAATCTGAGGTCTATACTTCTTAAAAAGATCAAACATCTTTCTACTATCTCTTACTGATCCGATAAGAGTCACTAGATCTAAGTTTGGATACTTCTTTCTTAACTCTAACTGAATATCATATGCATTATTTTCATATATATCAAATAAAATTAACTGTTTAGGATTATGTGATGCAATCTGTCTCGCAAGTTCTGAACCAATAGAACCCACACCAGTAATAAGAACAACCTTATTTCTTACATATGCAAACACTTCATCCATATTAGGTTTAATAGGATCACGACCTAATAAATCTTCAATCTGAACCTTCTTCATCTTACTTACTGATACCTGACCAGTATATAACTGATACATACCAGGTAGATTCATAAGTTCACAAGAAGTTTCATTACATACTCTAAGAATATCTCTCTTATCCTGAGGATTAGCACTAGGTACAGCAACATAGATTTTCTCAATGTTGAACTTATCTACTGCTTCTAGGATATGATCTCTACTGCCAAATACAGGTACATCATCAATGTATCTATCCCACTTATTAGGGTTGTCATCGATAAAGCATGCAACAGTTTCATTTGTTTCTTTAGCATGTTTAATATCTCTAAATAACATCTGACCAGCAGAACCAGCCCCAATAATCATTACATTCTTCTTCTGTACTTCATTGTTTGTTCTACCACGAAGTAGTAATACAAAACGATAAAAGAAACGAATTCCTAATGTTGCAATAAACTGTACTGTAATACCAATCACGTAATAAGAGATAGGCATATGTAAGTTAAATACAAGTAGTGAACCAGTGTAAATGACACCAGTCACTACAGTTGCAAGAATCACTCTCAATAACTCTGAATAACTCGCAAAACGCCAAATACTCTTGTATAAACGTAAGAACCAGAATACAACTAAACAGAACAAAGCATATATAATAATAGTCTTTGTATAAGTTGTTAAGTATTGCGGTTCTACACTTGTTACTTTACAGTCAAATCTTAACCATAAAGCAATACCAAATGATACTATAACTGCCGCAAAATCATAGACCATTAATAGTAATCGAACAACCTGCCAATGTTCGAACTTTCTTTTTGAACCTTTACTCATTTTCATTTCCCTTCTTAAATCTTACTTACTTCTCCCGTAACCATAGCCATATCCATAGCCATAACCGTATCCATAACCACTTGATTCTGAACTATAGAATGTCTTTTTATAACTATTTAATACCACACCTACAATATGAGGTAATGTATCATGAAGTTCATCTATAGAATCAAGAATATCTCCTGCTTCTGCATAGTCCTGCTTAACGACTACAACTGCACTATCAGCATACTTTGCGACTAATAATGCATCTTCCATCATATATAAAGGTGTAACATCTAAAATAATAAAATCATATACTTCTCTTAATTCTGCAATTAAGTTTTCTAATCTTGGTTTTGATAATTCAGTTGAACCATCAACAGAAATATCACTACCAAATACAATGTCTATATCATCCTTATGAACAATACATTGTTCTAGGTTGACATCTTCATCTTTAATATAGTCTAATGATGTTCTATGAATATTCGCATATCTCATTGTCTTCTCAACTGATGGATTTCTCATATCTAGATCAACTAAACATACCTTATAACCCTTCTGTCCTAATGTAATGGCAGTATTAATAGAAACCATTGTTTTCCCTTCATTAGGAACAGTACTTGTTACCATGTAAACTGAATTTTTGTTTTTTCTATGATCCTGTTCCATCTTAATTCTAATATTATGGAAAGAATGCTTGAAATCCGCTTTAATACCAGAACCATTTAATAATAAACCTGGATTATTAGGATGACGCTTTTCTACTAATGGTACTTTCGCAATATAATCCATACCAAGAATTTCTCTCACATCATTCTTATCTAAGATAGTTCTTCTAAATACAGCAACTACAATTAGTAATAAAACACTTGCTCCAAGTCCAATTAATCCACCCTTTAATCCTGCTAGTAAATAACTTGGTGAGGCATCAGCCTTCTTAGGCATTGTAGGCTTATCCAATAACATAATACTTACATCCTGCATAGCATCCTTTGTTAATGCATCACAGTTATTAGTAATAGCTGATGCAACATTATAGGCATCCTGAGCACTCTTACCTGTTACTTTTAATACAACAAGATTTGTATTTTCAATCTGTGTTGCTGAAATTTTTGCAGGTATCTTATTAACATTCAATACATCCTTTACAATATTCTTCATTTCCTTACTAGTAAGGATTGAATTAAATGTATCTACAAGTGTTGCTTTAGTACCACTTGCCTGAGTTTCATCATAATAGTATGTATCTGTTAGTTCAGTAGAAGGTACAAACACTGCTTCACTTGTATAAGTTGTATTAAAGAAAAGAATTTCTTTCATCTCTAATGCAACCATACCAATAAGTACTAATAATAGTACTGTCTTCCACATTCTCTTAAATGCACGGAGGAAATTTTCAAAGCACTTAACTAAATCAATCGTCATTTCATCTTGATTATTTGATTCCATTATTTATCCCCCCTTACTCTATATTTGTTATAACCATAGCGGTTATTGTAATTACTAGTTCCCTTATTGCTTTCACTTAACATGTTTTTAAATACAACACCAATTACGTTATCCTTAACATAAGTTAAACGTTTAATTGTTTCGTTGATGACATCACTAGGTGCAAAATCCTGTCTTACTACAAATAGAGTTGCGTCCACTAAACCATTCACAATTGTTGGTTCATTTAAGAAGTATGTAGGACTTGTATCTACAATTACGAAATCATATTCTTCTTCTAATTCTTTGATAATTGCTTTTAGTTTAGCACTTTCTGTTAACTGCTCAGACTTATATAAGTCCTGATTAGATGGTAATAAATCTAATCCACTACGATCACTTACTACCTGACTTCTCCAGCTAGCAGTGCTTTCAATTGCCTTATTTAAATTTTTAGAACCATCTAACCCAAAAATCTTGAATACTGCTGGCTTATTAAAGTCTGTATCTACAAGAATTGTCTTATGCCCATTCTTTGCTAAAGCTAAGGCAAGGTTAGCTGCAACAGAAGACTTCCCTTCATTTTCATAAGCACTAGTAATCATAAATGACTTATAACCATGCTTATCACTTGTTGCTTCCACCTTACTTCTAAGTTTTTTTACGGATTCTCTAAAGAAGAAGCTTGTCTTTAATGAAGTAATAAGAATTGCTTTCTTACTTCTTGCATCTTCTCTACTCTTCTTTTCATATGGTAATTTTGCATATAATCTTGTATCTAGCTTATTTTCAACTTCTTCTTCACTCTTAATAGTATCTCTTAAGAAGAAATATAAACCAAGTAAACAAGATAATACAACTCCAGATCCTACTGCCCCAATCAAGAAGTTCTTAATATGACTATTTGGATTTACTGGTTTAGTAGAGAACTTACTTTCCTTTAATACAGTAATATTGTATGGGAAACTATAACGTTCTGTATTTTCTCTATACCAATCATTTAATAACTTAATAGAGAAATAGGCTTCTCTTTTAGTATCTGCAGTGACTTTAATCTTAACTACATTTGCCTGTTTTAAAGTTACTTCTGCCTTATAAGTTGTCTTACTTATAGGCATCTTTTTCTTTACATAAGATTTCGCATTATTACTATTCATTAGATAATCTAATGTATTGACATAACTTTGAACCTTATCAATATTCTTAAAAGTATCTTCTCCACCACTAAGTGTTGCAGTCATGCTTGTACCATATTGAGGTGCAAAAGTGACTGTCTTCATAAAATCAAATACACTTCCAAAAACAATCATGACTGCAACAATCAAGATCCATCTTTGTAGTATATCCTTAATAATACATTTAACTATAGTAAGGAGATTCTCATTCTGTACATTGTTTTCCATAATATCCTCCCTACTCTTCTACAATGACAACTAATTTAGTTAAGCCATAGTCATCATTACTTGTCTTTACTCTATAAATAAATTCATAAGTACCAGGTGTATTCTTATCATAATCTGTATTGATATCTACCTGATTCTTTAAGCTTGAATAGTCCATATCATCCATAGTAACAGAATCAATATGTTTCTTCGCATTCACTTCAGTACCAACCTTCACTCTCATTAAATAAGTATCTAGGTTAATATTAACTGTCTGTTTTCTAGAAGTCTGATATGCCTTCAATGTGATAGATGAGTGAGTACCAGTACTATCAGTAACCGCAAATGTAACATAGTGATTCTTATCCTGTTCATATTCTCTGATTACTTTAACCTGAGAAGTTAAATCACCATCAACACAGCTATAAGCACTCATATAGTCTGCAAACTGTGCTTTAGAGTCAACCTTAGAATAAACTAATGCTTTATTAAGATATAACTGTGGTGCACTATAGTTTGTATATTTGATTTTTCTTTTTACTTTAGTGTAGTTATCATCTTTATCAAATACACCTAAAGTAACAACTCGTACATCACCTTCACCAAAAGTACTCATGCCCTGAACGAATACTTTCTTAGTAATGTTGCCATCTTCCTTATCAGTGGCTTTTACACCCTTTAAAATAGCCTGATTTGTAGTTGTCTGATCCATTCCAGTATCTAATACCAAGAGGCTGTCTCGAAATAAATGACAGTTTTCCAAAATAGAAAAATGCGACACATCTCAA
>OBJP01000510.1_pt1 | contig 27402 bp, 27 predicted proteins | sample 1519821 | NCBI WGS metagenome assembly OBJP01 (sample SAMN04209218, study PRJEB22552) | human gut metagenome | biome: gut; material: feces | host: Homo sapiens | place: USA: Oklahoma | reverse complement strand
GTAGAGCAGAGGACTGAAAATCCTCGTGTCGCTGGTTCGATTCCGGCTCTGGGCATTTAATATGGAGCATTAGCTCAGTCGGTAGAGCACTTGACTTTTAATCAAGTTGTCCGGGGTTCGAATCCCCGATGCTTCACTAAATGAAAACAGCTCAAATCCTTATTATGAGGGTTTGGGCTTCTTTTTTTGCTGAATAGAATGGAACAGAAAACTGAGAGAATCCTTATAGAAATGTCTAGGAGTTTCCACATAAGATGTTAAAATATGTGGAGTTATCCACAAAAAAACAGAAAGAGAACTGTATTGTGAGGATATTAGCAAGGGAATCCATCGCATGGTCGATATTCAGCCCTTTAGGGCTGCCGTACAAAACATTCGTTTTGGGCAGCCCCAGGCCTTGTGTTATTCACAAACAGGATTTTCAATGTCTGTGGAGACAATAAATTCGTGTTTGTGGTTGGCGTCGTAGGTGGTACAGCCTTTTAAGAGGTGGACATGCTTTCCACATCCCACGTCAATGGCCTTGCCCGTTGTACCGCAAAATTCGTGGTGATGTCCGTTACAGGAATCAGTAGTAAATTTTACTTCGTGAACGTGACTTCCATCACAGGGAATGGCGTCGCCTGAGACGGTTGCAAATCTATGATTGTGGGCATACTCACAACATCCAGAGATGCGGGTACTTCCCGTAATTTCGTGATTGTGCTGTTTGGGATAACAGGTCTTGCTTTCTTTGTTTTCCATAATGGATTCCTTTCTTTTTGGAATATGAATGGTTACAATTCTATACTATGCACGAATCAGAAAAGAGGGTATAAATACGGAAAGGAAAAGAAATAAAAAAGAAACCAGAATCAATGAGGGGGGAAGGTTGATTCTGGTCTCTTTTTTAATATTATAAATATTAAAAAGAAGGAGAGCCGGTTTTCATACCGGCATATGAAAAAGAAAAAGATTTTTGAAAAAGTCTTATCGGCTTTTACAAGTAATACTATACAGGGTAAATGTGATAAAACTGTGATGAAATCCTAAAAGAAATGTTAATAAAAGAAAAAAATGGGGATGTGTTTATAAGAAAAAATAGCACAAAAAGAACAGGAGCAGGAATCCGAGGGGGATAGATTCCTGCTCCTGTTTTATTTCATAAAAAAGAAGGAGTTACTGGCAACTCATTGCCAGTAATATGAAAAGAAAAAGATTTTGAAAAAAGTCTTATTGGCTTTTACAAGTAATACTATACTATGTAAATAAGGACAATTTATGACAAAAAACTAAAAGAAAAATGAAAAAGACAATTTCTGATTTATTCTTTTTTTATAAATGCTTTTGATTTTCTTATTTTTCTGCTTTATAGACCGGATCGGCAGGATAACCGCCGGCAGCCTTCTGCATACCGCGCTGAATGGCGTCTCTGGAGTTTTTCCAGTCTGCGTCTTTGTTTTTATAATCGAATTTGTCACAGAACCATTCCAGGTCTTCGGTTACGCGTTGGAGATTATGTTCCATAAGGGGGAAGAGGTATCCATAAAAGGATTGCTTTTCTTTGTCAGACAGCAGTGTGTCTCCGGTTTCCACCAAATCTGCAAAGTGAGGGATACAAAAGCCTTTGCTGTTTTTTAAGAGTTCCTGAAATTCCGGGCTTTTCCGGTAGAGCTCAAAGAACGTATCCAGGTAGCGGTTGTAGGTATTTTTATAATAGTCACAGATGTAACAGGATGCGGTTTGCTCCTTTACCCAGGCGCCGATGTTTGTACGGGGATTTTCCGCATCTACCTTTGTTTTCTTAAAATGCCCCAGGACAGAGGCTTTGGCAGGAGAAAATATTTTTATCTGCTGTTTCAGTTCTTCGTTTTTCTTTTTGAAATGTGTGGTGAGAATCAGGCCTGTTCCCAGACGGTTGCCGTAGTCGAACATTTTTTTATAATGGGTTCGGCAAAAGCCTATTTTGTCTGTCTCTGCACGGACATCGTCTTCCATGTAGGAAGCGCCGGAACCAAGGACAAAATCCATGGCATGCTGTTCCAGATTTCGTTCAATAAAACAGAAAGGACATTCGTCCTGTGCGCGAAATGCGTCCATGAGAGGGATAGTATAAATTTTTTCTTTCATAGCGTTAAACTCCTTCAAAAAATACTTTAAGATAAGATTACCACAGGTGGGAAACAAAGAAAAGAAGAGGATTTGAAAATAAGTGTTTACACAAGTGTTGACAGTCTGATAAACTATATAAAAAGAGGTTTTAATAGTGTAGTTTTTAGGGAAAATGGAGCAATTATGAAAAAGAAAATAGATTTGTTAAATGGCCCCATAGCAGGAACCTTAGCCAGACTGGCGTTTCCTATTATGGGGACTTCTTTCATACAGATGGGGTATAATCTGGTGGACATGATATGGATTGGCCGGCTGGGCAGCGGTGCGGTAGCAGCAGTGGGCGCGGCAGGCATGTTTATGTGGCTGGCGAATGGTGTGACTACGGTACCCAGAATCGGCGGTCAGGTGGCGGTAGGGCATAAACTGGGAGCAGGAGACAGGGAAACAGCGGCTGAATATGCCAGAGGTGCGCTGCGGATGGGGGCGTTTCTGGGAATTTTGTACGGCATTATCAGTGTGCTTTTGAACAGACAGTTGATTGCCTTTTTTCAGTTGAACAGTCCGAAAGTTGTGTGGGACGCCAGAGTGTATTTGATGATTGTATGCGGTCTGGTAGTATTTTCCTTCCTGGACCAGGTATTGGGAGGAATTCTGGCAGCTATGGGAAATACAGTTACGACATTTCGGGTAACGACCATAGGGCTTTTGATTAACCTGGTACTGGATCCGGTATTGATATTTGGAGTGGGACCGATTCCGTGTATGGAAGTGGCCGGGGCGGCTATTGCCACGGTACTGGCCCAGGTCATTGTGTTTATCCTGTACTTGCGGGCGGTATGGCAGGAGCCGGTTATTTTTGCGAATCTGCATTTATTTGTGAGAACAAAAAAGGAATACATTAGAGAAATGGTAAAAATCGGATTTCCTCCGGCCATTCAGGATTCCCTGTTTTCTGCAATTTCCATGGTAATTGCCCGTCTGATTGCAGGCTGGGGAGATGCGGCTGTTGCCGTGCAGAAGGTAGGAAGTCAGATAGAATCCATTTCCTGGATGATGGCAGGTGGCTTTTCTACGGCAGTCAACGCATTTATTGCCCAGAACTATGGGGCAGGCAAAGTAGAGAGAATTCGGAAAGGCTATCATACGTCCATGATAATTATGGCGGTCTGGGGTGCAATTACCAGCTTTTTGTTGCTGGTATTTCCCGAATTTTTCTTTCGTATATTCATTACGGAAGAAGAGGTTATTCCTATGGGAGTAGATTATCTTAGAATTATAGGAATTTGTGAAATTTTTATGTGCCTGGAGGGCGCTGCAACCGGGGCATTTCAAGGTATGGGAAGGACGGTTCCGCCTTCTGTGACGGGAATTGTATTTAACACCCTGCGAATTCCTACAGCTATACTGCTTTCCGCAACCGCCCTGGGACTCAACGGAGTATGGTGGGCATTGAGTATTTCCTGCGTATTGAAGGGAACGGTGCTTCCTATATGGTTTGCGATTGTATTTAGAAAATTCTATAAAAATTATAAAGAGACAAAGGGAGAGCAATATGAATTCAAGTGAAAAAATTATGGTGGCTCTGGGTATTCTGATTCTGGCAGGAGGGATTTTTCTGGCCTTGAAAGGAAAGTCTTCCATGATTAGGGAGAGATTTGGAAGCGGGGTATCACCGGAGAATGAAAGAAAATTTATGGCAACTATCGGCGGGGCTGTCTGTGTTATCGGACTGGATATGCTGGCACTGGTGGGAATGTCTGTGAAATTTCAGATAAGCCAGGAGGTAACGCTGGTGATTCTGGGAGTTGGGATTGCGCTCTTTGTGGGAATTATCCTGATAGGACAGAAATATTACAGAAGATAAGAGGCGAAAAACATGCTGAATTGTTTATTTGTAGGAATCGGCGGGTTTGCAGGAGCGATTTGCAGATATCTGATGGGGATGATTCCTTTGCAGGATAAGTCGGGATTTCCCTGGATAACTTTGTGCATCAATGCTATAGGGGCTTTTGTCATAGGCCTTGTGACGGCGGCAGCAGCAAAGAATGGATGGGGAGACAGTCATCTGGTATTGTTTTTAAAAACCGGAGTTTGCGGAGGTTTTACAACGTTTTCTACCTTTGCTTTGGAGAGCTCTTCTCTGATGAAACAGGGGAAAACAGGAACTGCAGCAGTTTATATGGTGCTTAGTGTGGGAATTTGTCTGGCTATGGTGATGCTGGGGCAGAAACTCATAGTAAAATAAAATTTTAAGAGCAGGAGAGGAAAAATGAACAGAGAATATCATATTGAGACAAAATGTATCCAGTCTGGCTGGAAACCGAAAAAGGGTGAGCCCAGAATGATGCCTATTTACCAGAGTACTACGTTTAAGTACGATACCACAGAGGAAATGGGCAGATTGTTTGATTTAAAAGATAACGGATATTTTTATACCCGTTGTCAGAATCCGACCAATGATTTGGTTGCGGCAAAGATTGCAGATTTGGAAGGCGGCGTAGCGGCTGTTCTGACGTCTTCCGGACAGGCAGCGAACTTCTATGCTGTATTTAACATCTGCGAAGCCGGAGACCATGTTATCTGCGCGTCTGCGATTTATGGCGGGACTTTGAATGTGTTGGGTGTTACAGCAAAGAAGATGGGAATCGAATGTACTTTTGTAGATGTGGATGCACCGGCAGAAGAGTTAGACAAGGCCTTTCGTCCAAACACCAAAGCTGTGGTTGCCGAAACGATTGCCAATCCGTCTCTGGTGGTACTGGATATTGAAAAAATGGCAAATCTGGCACACAGCCACGGCGTTCCTCTGATTGTGGATAATACGTTTGCAACACCGGTGAACTGTCATCCGTTTCAATGGGGAGCGGATATTGTGACACACTCTACCACAAAATATATGGATGGGCATGCAGCGCAGGTAGGCGGCGCTATTGTAGACAGCGGAAACTTTGACTGGGAAGCCCATGCAGAAAAATTCCCCGGACTGACACAGCCGGATGAATCTTACCATGGCGTTGTATATACAAAACAGTTTGGAAAAGCGGCGTATATTACAAAAATTAATGCCCAGCTTATGAGAGATTTGGGTTCTATTCCTTCTCCAATGAACTGTTTTATTTTGAATCTGGGACTGGAATCTCTGGTATTAAGAGTGGAAAGACATTGCTACAATGCTCAGAAAACAGCAGAATATCTGGAAGCACATCCGCTGGTTGGCAAGGTGAATTATCCGGGACTTCCGGGAGACAAATATTATGAACTGGCACAGAAATACATGCCAAAGGGGACCTGCGGTGTCATTTCCTTTGAATTAAAAGCAGGCAGAGAGGCAGCGGTAAAATTTATGGACAGCCTGAAGCTGGCGTCTATTGTCACTCATGTGGCAGATGCCAAAACCAGTGTACTGCATCCGGCCAGCCATACGCACAGACAGTTAAATGACGAACAGCTTGTGGCAGCAGGCGTGTCTCCGGGAATGATTCGCCTGTCTGTAGGAATTGAGCATATTGATGACATTTTGGCAGACCTGGAACAGGCACTGGAAGCAAGTGAGCAATAGACATGAAATCATATCAGATTACAGCATGGAGTCATGAATTATTTAAGCTTCAGGTCACACCGGGCGGTGTTTATATTGACGCTACCATGGGAAATGGCTATGATACACAGTTTTTGTGTGAAATGGCAGGAGAGACTGGCAAAGTATGGGCTTTTGATATTCAGGAGCAGGCTTTAAAAGCTACAAAAGAGCGGCTGGAAAAGCATGGGCTTTTGGCAAAGGCAGAATTGATTTTGGACAGCCATACCCAGATGGAACAGTATGTGAAGCCGGATTCTGTGGACGGCATTTATTTTAATTTCGGATATCTTCCGGGAGGGGACCATGAACTGGCCACAAAGGCAGACACCAGTGTACAGGCAGTGGAAACAGGACTGCGTCTGCTGAAACCGGGCGGTGTTATGGCGCTTTGTATTTACAGCGGAGGGGATACGGGATTTGAGGAAAAGAACCAGATACTGGACTTTCTGAGAAAGTTGGACAGTCGGAAGTATATTGTAATTGTAAACCATTATTATAACCGGGAAAATAACCCTCCCATACCGGCATTTGTAGTAAAAAAGGGATAGGACATGACAGGGCAGGCATAGGATAACAGTGAGGAAAATACAGGAGTTTGTCATAGTATGAGCAGAGAAAAGGACTCGTGTATTTTAATGGCAGTGCTGTTTCCTGTACTGCCCTGGATGCTTACTGTGGTACTTCTGGGGCGGACGGCATGCCCTTTAAGCAAAAAGCCGGATATAGAGGCTTATACGGCATCTGTGGCGGCATCCCAAATTTCCTGGGCATATGAACAAGAAGCAATTCGAGCTCAGGTCGTTCTGGCCAGAACAAACCTGTATGCCAATCCAGACAAGCAGGGAGAAATGATACAGGAAGCTGCCAGGTATATAAAAAAGCAACAAATGGACAGTAAAATGCTGAAAAAATATGAGATTTTTCAAAAGGCAGCCCGGGAGACAGAAGGTCGGATACTGGAAAAAGACGGGGAGGTCCGGGAACTGCCGTATCATGCGTTAAGTGGGGGAAAAACCAGAGAGGGAAAGGAAGTTCTGGGAGAAGCATTTTCTTACATACCATCTGTGGAAACCGCCAAAGATATAGACAGTCCTCTGTATGTAGAGGGCTGTTACTTTTCACAGAAGGAACTGGAGAAACAGTTAAAGAGTGTGTATCCGGGATTTCAGATGGGGGAGGGAACCGTGGAAGTGAAGTCTACGGACGGGGCAGGATATGCCATGGAAGTGCAGATTGGAAATCAGGTCTTCCAGGGGGAAAAGGTGAGAGAATTGCTTCAACTGCCGTCTTCCTGTTTTACCATACAGAAAACAGAGGAAGAAGTACGGTTTCTGTGCAAAGGTGCGGGACACGGATTGGGAATGAGCCAGTATACGGCGCAGCAAATGGCACTGGAGGGGAAGAGTTACAGAGAAATTCTGCTGTATTTTTTTCCGGAACTCGAGATTTCATGGTATAAAAAAACCGGTAAGGCGTTTTGAGGTGCGTTACCGGTTTTTTGAATGCAGATTTACTTTTTATTATCTGTCTCCAGGTTCAGAACAGAGGTGTGTACAACAGGCGTATCGCCGTCTTCAATGCTTTCGACATTGCAGTAAATGGAGTCTCCTTCTTTAAATTCGTAAAATTCCTGTACATTGTAGGGATACAAAATTGTCATGTCACTTTTGATGGTGACCGTGTCTCCTTTTTTCATATGGAAACCGTCGTAGCTGCCGTTACTGGTGACTTTGGCTTCTATGGTGCAGCTATCTAAAATAGAGGTGATTTCTGCATGAAGTTCATCGGAATCATTACTTTGGTAGGCCAGCGGAGAGGGCGTGGTTTCCAGCACAGATACAGCTTTTTTGGATACAGGCAGATATTGGACAATGAATTTGGAGTCTTCGGAGTATTTATAACTGATTTCTCTGCTGTCCGTGTCCAGACTTCCCTCTGGCTGAAAGTAGGAATATGTGTCAAATTCTTTTTCTGTAACAGATACCCGCACAGTCTTCTCATTTAAATCAATACCTTCCATGGAATAAGTATATCCCAGAGAAATACCAAACAGGGTGTGCTTATTTTTGAAAAACTGTATTTGCGTGAGGGTTGTCTGCCGTGGGTTGGATTTTGCTGCAAAATCTCGGATTCCGCTGTAAAGGGAAAGCCCGCTGAGCAGCAGGACAGCCAGACTGCATACAAATGGAATGTAATGCTTTACAGCACTTTTCAGTCTGTTTCGCAGGAAAATCCAGTACAGTACAAAGAGCAGGGTGATGGCCAGGGCTGCCCAGAAACAGATGTAGTAGGAGCGGGGAGCGGCTGTGGTCTGATAAAAGTGAATCAGGACAAATCCGTCAAAAAGCAGCAGGACTGCCATAAAAAGAAAGAAAAAGTATTTTTTCATATGTGAGAACCTCCGTATGTATATTATGGTTGTGCTTTCCAACCGTTTTTCTGCGTTTCTTTTACCTGATACAGAGCATGGTCTGCCTGGAAATAAAGCTGTTCGAAGCAGGTTCCGTGTTCCGGTACAGAGGCAATGCCAATGGAAGCGGAAATCGTTACCTTTTTGCCGTTTTCTTCACAGGTTCGGTGAAGCTGCATAACTAAATGATCGAAAATAGGAGCCATATGCTCGAAATTGTGCGCGCCTGGCAGATATGCGGTAAACTCATCACCGCCAAGCCGGGCAATGATATCAGTTTTGCGAAAATGTTTCTGAAGAATCTGTGCGGTATCGTTTAAAATCCGGTCACCGTAAAGATGTCCGAAGGTATCGTTAATCTGCTTGAAATTATCCAAATCCAGAATGAGAAAGAGCCCGTTTTCGGGAGCGGTTTTGTCCGCCAGCAGCTGATTGATTTTCATTTTGGCTGTTCTGGCATTGTAAAGTCCGGTGAGGCCGTCACGCTCTGCCCTTTCCCTGAGCTCCAGTTCCTGCCGTTTTTCTGTATCAATGTCATTTAATAACAGAAGATAGGTGTCCTGGGCCTTGTTTAATTCCAGTTTATAGACTTCGCAGGAAGTCCAAAGAAGCTGTGTGTCCTGTATGAACAGAAATTCTGTCCGAATTTTTCTGTTTGCGGTGTTTAGTTCTTCTGCCAGGTATTCCCGGTGCAGAAAATGACGCATGATTTCCAGATAGTCTTCGGACACAAATGGAAAGATATATTTTTCTTTGTAGCTTTCAAAGGACAGGAATTCCGAAAGTTTTTCCTGGTTGATTTCCAGAATCTGATTCTTTTTCAACTGGAATTTGGCGCTGCTCCTGGCTTTTTCAAACAAAGCCTTTTGCAGCTGGTTCTGCAGCTGAATTTCCTGTTTCTGTATCATGTTTTCCGTCACATCCTCCAGAAGTCCTACGGTTCGCTGCTCCGTGTCATAGGCAGAATCTGTTTGTTTGGCAATTACCCGAAACCAGAAATCTCCGTTTTTCAGATGAAATTTCATGATTTTTCTGCTGAATCCCTGGTCTTTTACTTCCTGAATCAGTTGGTGGAAGTCTTTTAGGGAGGAGTCCTTCATAATTCCTGAGGTCCCCAGTGTTTCCAGTGCATTTTCTATCCGGCAGGGATGCAGGTTGGAATCGGGAAGAGAACCATGCATATTCAGAATGTCTTCTCTGGCCTTGTATTCAAACACCATGGTTTTGGAATATTCAATGGCAATTCGCAGCATGTGTTCATTTTTTATAGCTTCGTCGTGTTCAAACAGGATTCTGGCTCTTATTCTTTCCTGCATGCAGAGAACCAGTACCAATATGAGGGCCAGAAGGGCGGAAATCCAGAAAAACATCTGGTTTACCATATTTTGTACCTTGCGGCTTTCTGTAAGAATCGGTGTCTGTCGTATGGTTGAGTATAAATGCCAGTTATTGATGTCCAGAGGAACATAGTAGGACAACCGGATGTCTCCGTCAACGGAAAATTCAAAATAACCACTTTTGTTATTCTGTATATTTTCCATAATTTCCTGGCGACTGCTTTTGAGAAAGGTATAGTTTTCCATTTCTTTCCACACATTTTTGTTATTCATCACAGCGTTGGAATTTTTGTGGCTGGTGATGTAGTTACCGTTGGAATCTACAATCTGCAGGTAAGCGTCCATGTTATCTGCGGTATTTAAAATTGCAGAAATGGAGTCTTTATCGGTTATGCCGTATACAATACCGGCAATCGTGTTGTCTTTCGTGCGAACGGGAGCTGCCATTATCTGTACCTGAATGCCGGGTTCTGCCATAGAATCTATGACTTCTGAAACTGCAATCTGACCGGAGAGTGCCTGTATAAAATAGTCCCGTTCAGAAATATTCAAATGGCGGTCTTCGCTGTCTATGGCGTTTCCGTTCACATCGGCTATGCCCATATGGTCAAACAAATCCATGGAGTTAGCCGTATACAGTTTTTCTAAAGAGGCAGAATCTGTGGTTGAAAAAGAATCCGGGAAAGAATCTGCCAGGTTCTGCAGACCGTTTACCCGTGTCAGGTAAAAGTTTTTGATGTAAAAGGCACTTTCCTGTGCTTTGTTCACAAGCAGTTCTTTTTTATCTTCTGTAATCAGTGAAGTGTAAGCGGCGTTGAATTTCCATAAAAGGAAAATGGCGAAAAGGAATAAAAAAACAATCATGAAACTGTATCCCATGAAGAATTTTTTCAGGTGGTGTTTCCGCCCAAAACGCTTTTTCGCAAAGCTGATTAACGGTTTCATAGAAATCTCCTTTGGATATGAACAAATAGTGATAAAAATATTTTATCATGAAAGCGTGGGGAAAGCTATGGTTTTGTATGTATAAGTTTTCATATTCCGGCAATCCTATAATTGAAATCAAGAAAAGGGGCAGAAGTGTTCCAATTATAGGCAGAGGTGAAGAATATGAGTAAAAAAGGGAAAATTCGTGCAGCCCTGGGAGGGTTATTGGCACTGACACTGGTAGTTACCTGTGTGGCTGTGTATCAGTCCGGGAGTAAGAGCACGCCGAATGAGAAAGAATTTGTTAAAGAGGACGAGAAGGATTCTGTTGACGAGGCAATAAAGACAGAAGAGAGGGAAGAAGAGGAAACGGAAGATGCAAATACTTCTGATGTAGAAGGAACAAAAGCAGTGGAAGAAGAGAAAACACCGGAAGAGGAAATTGCTGATACAGAAGTACAGGCAGCAGAGGATGCGGCAGCAGAGGCACAGAACCAGGCCGGAGTGGCAGCAGCGCCGGATGTGAACTTTACGGAAAGCTCCCTTATGGAGTGGCCGGTAAACGGACAGGTTGTGTTGGATTATAATATGGACAATACGGTGTATTTTCCTACTTTAAATGTGTATAAACTGAATCCGGCTGTAGCAATTTCAGCTGAGGTAGGTTCTCCGGTGGCAGCAGTGGCCAACGGAAAAATTGTATCTGTGACGGAAAATGAGGAAACGGGCACAACGGTGACAGTAGATATGGGAAATGGCTATCAGGCTGTATATGGACAGTTGAAGGATGTGCCGTTTCAGGCAGAAGAATATGTGACAGCGGGAGCAGCTCTCGGATATATTAATGAGCCTACGAAATATTATACGAAAGAAGGCGCAAATCTTTACTTTGCACTCAGCAAGGACGGAGTACCTTTGGATCCAATGGAATATTTGCCGTGAATGGAAGACAGCCAATTGGGAGATTGGCTGTCTTTTGGGGCAGAAATCATTCACAAATACCACCCGGGAGAGTATAATAAAGTATGCGAAAGATAATTCGCAGCCGATTTATATTCCTACAGTCTTTATTTTGAGAGGCACAGCCTCAAGTATGGTTGAAATACTTCTTAATCGGCAGCTTTATATAGAGGGCGTCCTGTTTGGCTTTGCGGAGCAGATGAGGCGTCCGCTACATAGTTTTACAGAAAAGCAGAAGGGAAGAGGCAAGTTGAATTATACATATATTGTAAAATGTAGTGATGGAACATTTTATACGGGATGGACAAACTGTCTGGAAAAAAGAATTGCCTGCCATAATGCAGGAAAAGGGGCAAAATATACGAAAGTGCGGCTTCCGGTGGAACTGGTGTATTATGAAGAATTTCCTACGAAGCAAGAGGCCATGAGCAGGGAAGCAGGTATCAAAAAATTGAGCAGAAGTAAGAAGACAGCGCTGATAGAACAATTTCAAATGTGGGAAAAAAGTGAAAAACAGAGTTTATAAAAATCGTGGAAAAATGGTAGCAATCATGAAGAAGCTGTGCTACAATATCCTCAAAGCATTATATATTTCCAATATTCTAATAGGTCTATTGCGGCGTTCTGCCGTGTCTGAAAATCTGACAGCATATCAAAGGAAAATCTCAATGCTTTTATTCACAGAAAACAGGAACAAATGCAGAGAGGTGGAACAAAGATGTGCGGGGGCGGAGGATTAGCATGGCTTACAGTGTCTGTATGGGACACCTCCTGCGAAGGAAAGAGGAGGTATTTATCTTATGAAAACAAGAGAAACGATTCCGAGCAGAACGTATAAGGCTACGGTATTCGCCATGCTGTTTCAGGACAAAGAGCATTTACTGGAACTTTATAATGCAGTCAGCGGGAAACATTACACAGACCCGGAAATGCTGGAGATTAATACACTGGAGAACGCCATTTACATGGCAATGAAAAACGACCTTTCTTTTATCATAGACGCCCGGCTGTCTTTGTATGAGCACCAGTCCACCTACAGCCCGAATCTGCCCTTCCGGTTTCTGCTGTATATTGCGAATCTGTTTTCGTCTATGACAAAGGACGCCAATTTATATGGAACGAAGCCTATAGAACTGCCGTCACTGCGTTTTATAGTGTTTTACAATGGTCTGGAGGAACAGCCGGACAGGAAAATCTTAAGACTGTCTGATTTGTATACCATAAAAGAAGAGTGTATAAGGGAAGGGATACTGAAAGAATTTCTGGAGAAGAATCGAGCGGAGGCAAAGAACATGAGTATATTTGAGTATGACCAGGAAAAGCATATGAGGCAGGAGAGGGAAGAGGCCTGGGAAGAAGGGAATAGGGAAGGACTTGCAAAGGGGAGAAGAAATATGCTCTGTGAATTGATACAGAATCATGTACAAAGAGGAAAAAGTAGGGCAGAAATCGCAGAAGGATTGGGATTGCCGGAAGAGGTTATTGAGGAGATTTTACAAGATTTAGACGATTCTTTATCTGAGTAAAAAAAACAAAAGAAGAAGTTTGTGTGTGGAACATAACGCAACTTCTTCTTTTGCTCTATTAGTTATAAAGGGGAGTATAATCCGTGTATTCTTTTAAATCACCTGTTTAATCTCATAATTTTCATCAACCAGCACCATATCCGCAAATTTTCCCGGTGTAAGAGAACCGACTTTATCGTATACTCCAATGCTTTTTGCAGGATTTCTGGTTGCGGCAAAGATTGCAGCAGCCTCGGAAATACCAAACTTCATAGCATTTTTCATACAGTCGAAAAGATTGGTAGCCGAGCCTGCCAAGGTACCGTCAGCCAGTGCGGCAAAATGGTCTTTCATAGTGACTTCCTGTCCTCCCAGTTCATATTTGCCGTTTGGCATGCCAGTGGCCATCATGGAATCACTGATAAGGACAACTCTTTCTTCACCGAACATTTTAAAAGTCGTGCGGATAGTTGACGGATGAATGTGGAATCCATCACAGATAAGTTCTACCATACAGTCCGGCGTATCACAGGCAGCCCCTACAACCCCCGGGTCTCTGTGGGCGAAAGGAGGCATGGCATTGTACAGATGAGTGACATGTTTTGCACCCAAGTCCATAGCTTTTTTCGCACAATCGTAGTTAGCTGTGGTATGTCCAATGGAAACCATAACTTCGTCTTTCACTTCCTCAATAAATTCAAAGGCATTATCCACATTTGGGGCAAGAGTGACAAGTTTTATCTGATTTCCGGACGCTTCGTTGCACTTACGGAAAAAGGAAGCATCCGGAACACGGATATAATCACCGGCCTGAGCGCCTTTCTTTTTAATATCAATCAGCGGTCCTTCCATATTGACGCCGATAATGCGGGACAGTTCCGGGCTTTCGTCTATTTTAGCAGCAGTTGCAAAAATATCAAGCAGTTTTTCTTTTGCAAGAGTCATAGAGGTGGGACAGTAAGAGGTAACGCCGTGTTCCTTTTCATACTGCAATATTACTTTTAAGCCTTCGGGGTCTGCGTCGCAAAAATCATGGCCAAAAGCGCCGTGGCTGTGTACATCTACCAGACCGGGAATGACTTTCAAACCGGAAGCGTCTACTTCTGTTTTATCTGTTATTTCTGCTTCGGATGCGGCAATTTTGCCGTTTTCTACATATAAATCTTGCTGACGGAAAGTTCCGTCCTCCTGGAATACCAGGCCGTTTTTAATAATCATGATACCTTCTCCTTCTATTTGGTTTAAATGTAAAATTCGTTTGTTTCCATTATAATTCTTGAAAGAAATTAATTCAATGAATACTTAAAAAAGTGAAAGAACTTTCAAGTGCTGTGCAGATTATTTAAAAATACAGCTTAAAAAAAGTGTTAAATTGGATAAAATGACAAATGGTATGAAAAGTGTTTCAAAATTTTATAAAATATTGAAAAACGTTTCAGAGGTGTTATACTAAGTTCCAGAAAAGCGCAAGCAGAAAGGAGAGCATTATGGAACAGAAATTAAAAAGACATTGGAGGAGCGGTTTCATCTGCCTTGTGAGGTGGAAAATGACGTAAACTGTGCAGGACTGGCGGAGCATTTTAGCGGCGCCTCAAAGGGCAGTAAAATCAGTGTCTGCCTGACTGTGGGGACCGGCATCGGAGGGGCCATTCTCATAGACGGCAAGGTGTTCCATGGTTTTTCCGGAAGCGGCTGCGAGGTGGGCTATATGCACCTGCCGGGAGGAGCGTTTCAGGATATGGGCGCCAGCAGTATTCTGGTGAAGAAAACGGCAGAGTACAAGCGCATAGCCCCGGAAAGCATTGATGGAAAATATGTGTTTGAACATGCAAAAAAGGGGGATACGGACTGTATTCGTGCCATTGAGGAAATGTGTGAGGTACTGGGAATGGGAATTGCCAATATCTGCTATGTGGTAAATCCTGAAGTTGTGGTATTAGGCGGCGGTATTATGGCTCAAAAAGAGTATTTGAAGGATAGACTCCGAAAGAGCCTGGACAAGTATCTGATACCTTCTGTGGCACAGAACACCCGTCTGGAATTTGCCAGGAACCAGAATCAGGCAGGTATGCTGGGAGCGTTCTGCCATTTTAAAGAAAGGCATTAGTCAAAAATCTTTGCAGAAGAAAACAGGGAGGCAGTATGGAAGAATACGAAAAAAATATCGTTCCTCACATTGAGGCCATTTATGAAAATTTTACACCGCTGGAAAAGACGATAGCGGATTTCTTTATTCACAATGAAGAGAAACTAGATTTGTCGTCAAAAAATGTATCCAAAAGGCTGTTTGTTTCAGAAGCATCTCTGTCACGGTTTGCAAAGAAATGCGGATATAAGGGGTATCGGGAGTTTATTTTCTGCTATGAGCAGGGAGGGACAGTTGTGAGCCGCAAGCCTGCAAGCGACCAGATTAAGATGGTACTCAACGATTATCAGGAGCTTTTAAACAAGAGTTATTCGCTGATGGATGAGAACCAGATTGGGCGGATTGTGGACATTATTTCTGAGAAAAAGCGGATTTATGTGTATGGAAAGGGAAGTTCCGGGCTGGCTGCCCTGGAGATGAAGCTGCGTTTTATGCGTATCGGCGTCACCATTGAGGCCATTACAGATGTGGATATTATGAAAATGAACTCGGTGCTTTTGGATGGGGAATGTGCGGCTATCGGAATCAGTGTCAGCGGCAGGACAGAAGCTGTGATACATTCTTTGCAGTCGGCAAAGAAGTGCGGGGCGGCAGTGATTCTTATGACTTCCCATATTGAGAAAAAGTTTCAGAACTTTTGTGATGAAATTATGCTTTTTGCCGTAAAGGCCAATCTGGAAAAGGGCAAAGCCATTTCTCCCCAGTTTCCCATACTGGTTATGGTGGATATTATCTATTCCCGTATGCTGCGAATGGATGACTTTCGGAGGGAAACGCTGCACGAATATACATTGGAAGTACTGGAAAGGGATTCTTAGGAATCCCTTTCTGTTGTTTCACGCCGGATTAAATAAGGAGTAATGACCTTATGAATAGGTTCCTCCAAAAGAACCGGATTTCTTTTCTTCCGTTCATCCATCTGTTCCACCAGAAGACGGACAGCTTCAAAAGCAATTTTATCAATGTGCTGTCCAACGGTGCTAATGGGAAGGACAGCTTCTGTAGAGATGGGAGAGTCGTCAAAGCCTACAAGGTAATAGTCTTTGGGCATGGTGCCATATCTCTGAATCAGAAGATTTAAAAATACATTGGCGTGGGTATCACTGGAAATAAACAGGCCCTTTTTCTGATGGGGATAGTCTCGTTCCAACTGGTCTAACACTTCGCTTAAAGTTTTCCGCATGGATTCATAGGTATTCCCCAAATCTTTATAAATAATTTTATGTTTCAGATTCTTTTCCCGGCAGATATCCTGAAAGCCTTTAATACGTCCGTAGGCCGGAATTTCCGGTGGAGTGGGTGTATTGATGTGTATGAGCACATCACAGCCGTGCTCGGCCAGAAGGCTGGTGGCCTGCACACCGCCCATGTAATTGTCCGTATTGACACTGCACACATACTTGTCTTCCCGTTCAATGGTGACAATGGGAACGTGAAGATCAGCCAGTTCTTTTGAGGGGATGGTAAAGCTTAAGATTATCAGACCCTCGATTTTATAGGACATCAGTTCCTGAATATACCGCCGTTCAGTGTCTGCATGTTCATTTCCGATAAATACAAGGAATTTATAGCCGAAACGTTCGTAGGTCTGCAGAATCTGATTCAGCATTTCCGAATAGTAGTGATTATGCAGATTGGGGACAATAATACCGATAAATTCGGTCTGTCCGTTGGCGAGAATCCGTGCTACTTTGTTTTCTTTATAATCTAAATCTACCAGTGCTTTTGAAATGATTTCCTGATTTTCCAAAGTAAGAGAATCCGGATTGTTGAAATACCGGGAAATGGTTGTCTTGGAAAAGTTGGTATATTTTGCAATATCATCAAAAGTTACGTTTTTTTTCTGTTTCATAAGCGCCTCTTTACTCATTTGTCGTTGAAAAACAGTATAGCAGAAGTCCGGGAGAAGAACAAGGAAGAATCGGTTAAGTAACCGGTTTTGTAAAATGTCTCCAAATAATCCTTGGGCAAATCGTACAGTTTTTACAAAGTTTTTTCAAAAAGGGGAAAAACTGCACAAAGACGTTGACGGAGAGAGGTTTCTATGCTAGTATGAAATTACAAAAGTAACCGGTTACTTTACCGGTTATATGACGGCTGAAAAAGGCATGAAAAAGCGGGAGAATCCCGACTACATAAGATACAGGAGGAATAAATCATGAAGAAAAAAGTCGTGACAAGAGTGATGGCATCAGCACTTGCCGCAGTGCTGGGGGCAGCGACACTGACAGGATGTACCTTTGGTTTTGCCAGTGACCCGGACGACCCCAACGAAACACAGAAGGAGGTGCCTATTGATACTTCTACAGACACCTTCCAGTATGATTCTTCATTGGATGGAACCAAGATTACTCTTCTGAACTCCAAAGCGGAAATTCAGACAGCGCTGGAAAAGATGGCGGCGCAGTTTGAAGAAAAGGCCGGGGTACATATTGAGGTTATGCCTGTGACAGACGGAGATTCCCCTTATACCAAGGTGGTAAGTATGTATAACTCCGGAACACCGCCTACAATGGCAATTCTGGATACCACGGATGTCATTGCCCTGGCAGAGGAAAAAGCTCTGGATTTGTCATCTGAAAAGTGGATTTCCGAAGCGGAGGATTATGTGACAAAAGTCAATGGAAAGGTATACAGCTTTCCTCTCTGTATTGAAGGAAGAGGTATTATTTACAACAAATCAGTGATTGAGAAAACACTGGGAAGAGAATTTGACCCGGATTCCATTACGACCTTAGATGACTTTAAAGCATTGCTGAAAGAACTGGCGGACGCAGGGATGGAACGTCCGGTTTCCATGGCGAAGGAGGACTGGTCTTTGGGCGCTCATCAGCTTCAGTATATTTATGAGACAGAGGACGGAACCTCAGCGGGAGCACAGAAGGTGATTGAAGAGATTAAGGATGGCAGCCTGGACCTTACAAAATATAACCGTATGAGCCAGTTTTTAGATATGTTTGATGTGCTGAAGGAGTACAATGTGGCAAAAGCTGACCCTCTGGGGGCGGATTATGACGAAATGGCCATAGATTTGGCAGATGGAAAGACTGCTTTCTGGTTCAACGGAAACTGGGCATGGCCGAATCTGGAAGAAGCGGGAGCAGAGGAAACGGACGAATACGGATTTCTTCCATATTTCATGAATAACGACAAAAATGACTTTGTAAATTCCAAGATTCAGGCATCTCCTTCCAAGCAGGTGATGATAGACGGACAGATTGCCAGTGAGAAGGAACAGGCGGCGGCAAAAGAATTCCTGAACTGGATTGTATACAGTGAAATCGGACAGCAGATGATTGTAAAAACCAGCAGCCTGATTCCACCATTCCAGAACAATCCGTACGAGCCGGCGGATCCGTTGAGCAGAGATATTTACCAGAAGGCACATGACGGCAAAACCTTCAATGCATCTGCGATTGTGCCAAACGATCATTGGTCTGTACTGGGAGCAGCCATGCAGAAATATCTGGCGGGCAGAAGTGACAGAGAGGAATTAATCAAATCTATAGACAAATACTGGGCTGACCAGAAATAGAGGATAGAAAGAAGGCGGAGCGAATGAAATCAAATAATAAGAAAAAAGACTTCTGCATGTTTGCACTACCCGGCATGTTTTGCTTCTTTGCAGTAGTGATTGTACCTTTTTTATATGGTGTATATCTGACTCTGACAGACTGGAACGGTGTGTCTAAGGTAAAGAATTTCATAGGACTGGAAAATTTTGCAGGGGTTATGAAGGACGCACAGTTCTGGAGTTCCCTGGTACTGACCTTTAAGTATGTGATTGCCGTTGTGGTTCTGGTAAATGTACTGGCTTTTGCCATTGCATATCTCTTAACCAGAGGCATTAAGGGACAGAATTTCTTCCGTGCAGGATTTTTTACCCCGAACTTAATCGGCGGTATTGTCCTGGGATATATCTGGCAGTTTGTATTTTCCAGAGTTTTTGTAAATATCGGAGAGAGCACAGGCTGGTCTTTCTTTGAAGTTTCCTGGCTGTCTGAACCAAACAAAGCCTTTCTGGCCTTGGTGGTAGTATCGGTATGGCAGCTTTCCGGTTACATGATTCTGATTTATGTGGCAGGATTTATGGGACTGAGCGAGGATGTTATGGAAGCAGCCAGCATTGACGGGGCTTCCGGCTGGGTGAAGCTGAAAAACATTATCATGCCGCTGATGATGTCTTCCATTACCATCTGTCTGTTCCTGACCTTGTCAAGAGCATTTATGGTATACGATGTAAACCTTTCTCTGACCGCAGGTGCGCCTTACGGAACAACCGAAATGGCAGCTATGCATGTGTATGAAAAGGCGTTTACTTCCAGACAGTTCGGCGTAGGACAGGCAGAGGCATTTATCCTGTTTGTTATTGTAGCCTGCATCAGTGGCCTGCAGGTATACTTCACAAAGAAGAGGGAGGTTGAAGCATAATGAATGAGACAAAGATTGGCGGAACCAAGAAAAAAATAACAAATATTCTTTCCATGGCAGTGCTGCTTATATTATTTGTGGCTTATATGTTTCCATTTGTAATGGTAGTTATCAACTCCCTGAAGCAGAAGAGAGATATTATCAAAAGCCCGTTTTCCTGGCTGTTTACCATCAAAGGTCTGTCTTTTGACAACTTTGTAAAAGCCTTTACCCAGATGGATTTCCCACGTGCTTTCGGAAATTCCCTGATTGTAACGGTCAGTGCAACTTTACTGGTTACTTTATTTGCTTCCATGCTGGCTTACTACATTGTTCGCCATAACAATAAGATATCAAAGCTGACGTTTTCCTTAATGGTAGCGTCCATGATTATTCCTTTTCAGGCCATCATGATTCCTCTGGTAAGTATTTACGGCGGTACTTTGAATATCTTAAACCACAGAATCACCCTGATTTTTATGCATACCGGATTTTCCATGGCTATGTCGGTCTTTATGTTCCATGGATTTATCAAGGGCAGCATGCCGGTTGCTTTGGAAGAAGCGGCTTATATTGACGGCTGTACCCGCGCGCAGACTTTCTTTAAGATTGTATTTCCATTGCTGAAACCTATTATTTCTACGATGGCAATCCTGAACTCTCTGGCATTCTGGAACGATTTCCTTCTGCCGTCTCTGGTATTGACAGACAAGAAGCTTTTGACACTGCCGCTGTCCACTTACAGTTTCTACGGCACTTATTCTGCAGATTACGGAACGATTATGGCAGGACTGCTGCTTTGTGTTATCCCGATTCTGATTCTGTATGTGGTACTGCAGAAACAGATTATCAGCGGTGTGGTAGCTGGAGCGGTAAAATAAGATTGGAACGGATTTAAGGAAAGGGAGTATCTGGTTATGATAAAAGACACGTTACATTTAAGAGCACCGGGAAACTGGATCAATGACCCAAATGGATTTATTTACTACAAAGGAAAATATCATTTGTTTTACCAGTATTTCCCCTATGCGCCGGAGTGGGGCACCATGCACTGGGGCCATGCAGTAAGCGAGGATTTGCTGCACTGGAATCACCTGGGTGTGGCGCTGTATCCCACAAAGGATTATGACAGAAACGGAATTTTTTCAGGGAGCGCGCTGGAAAAGGATGGGAAAATGTACCTGTATTATTCTGCGGTAAAATATCTGGAAACGGAGGATGAGGATATTCATCACGCAAAAGGGGATGCTTTTGAGACTAGTCAGGCTATGTTGGTTTCAGAGGATGGATTTACTTTTGACAACATGGGGGCGAAGAAGCAGATAATCCCGGTTGTCAGGGATGAAAGCATTGCAGACGCCACGCATACCAGAGACCCAAAGGTATGGAAATACGGGGATATGTATTATATGATTCTGGGAAGCACAATATCCGGGAAAAAAGGACGTGTGTTGTTTTATAAGAGCGCGGACGGTGTAAACTGGGAATATGTCAGTCAGTACAGCCATGAGAATTTTGGAACGATTCTGGAATGTCCGGATCTTTTTGAAATCCAGGGACAGTATGTTTTCCAGGGGTCTCCCATGAATATTCTGGAAGACGGTTTGGAATATGTACATCATTCTATATGCACACTTGTGGATTTCCGGGAAGGGGAATGTGGATTGTCACTGCCAAAGGAATATCAGTTTGTGGATTACGGACTGGACTTGTATGCTCCACAGACCAATGTGGACAAAGACGGAAGACGGGTTATGGTGGCATGGCTGCGTATGCCGGAGGCGGTAAAAGAGGACAGCGAGAGAGGTACCTGGAACGGTATGATGTGTACGCCCAGAATGATGGAGGTACAGAACGGACATATTTATTTCCGTATGCATACGGAGGCAGACAAGTATCTGTCGAAAGAAGTACAGAACAGAAAAGATGTAGATTATGACCGGCCTTTCCGGGTGCAGACAACTCTGAAAGAAGGAGATGTGCTGGATATAGGCGGATACAGGATTTATGTCGAAGAGGATTGTGTAAAGGCGGACAGAAGCAGAGTGTTTGGAAACAGGAAAAATTACCGGATGGTAAGCAGCACTCCGCAGTTAAAAGGCAGCTATGGGCTGGATATTGTTGTGGATAAAAATCTCATAGAGATTTTCGTAAATAACGGCGAATATGTCATCAGCAATGTGGTATACAATCTTCAGAGGGAACTGACAGGACCGATAGAGAAGATTTTAGCAGGGTGGGATGATGAGAATGAAAAAAAGTGACAGTGTTTTTCAGGAAAGAATGGCAAAGCATCAGGATGAACTGAGATGGCTTTACATGGAATTATACGGAAATGAGGAAATGTTCGGAGAGCTGACTTCTCAAATGTATGAATATTATCAGGCGAGAAAGGCAAGTCTGAAAAACCGGGATAAAAAGAGAGAGGAAAATCCGGACTGGTTTAAGAAAAACGATATGTTGGGCATGATGCTCTATCTTGATAATTTTGCAGGAAATTTGAAGGGCGTACAGAAAAAACTGGATTATCTGAAGTCTTGTAATGTAAACTGCATACATCTCATGCCCTTTCTGGATTCTCCGGAAGGCCGCTCGGACGGCGGTTATGCGGTGGCGGATTTCAGAAAGGTGAAACCGGAGCTTGGTACCATGGAGGATTTGGCGGCACTGACAGACAAGTGCCACCGGAAGGATATGAATGTGTGCATGGACTTTGTCATGAATCACACTTCCGAGGACCATGAATGGGCCAAGAAGGCGAGACAGGGCGACGGAGAGTATATGAGCCGTTATTTCTTCTATGACAGCTATGATATACCCGGGAAATACGAGGAGACGGTGCCTCAGGTATTTCCAACCACTGCTCCGGGTAATTTTACTTACCTGCCGGAACTGCAGCATTATGTACTGACCACCTTTTATCCTTATCAGTGGGATTTGAATTACAAAAATCCCAGGGTATTTAATGAAATGATGTATAATTTTCTCTATCTTGCCAATCAGGGAATTGATATTATCCGTATTGACGCAGTGCCTTATATCTGGAAAGAACTGGGAACTTCCTGCAGGAATCTTCCGAGAGTACATACCATTGTAAGAATGATGCGGATGATTGGCGAAATTGTGTGCCCAAGCGTGATTCTGCTGGGCGAAGTGGTAATGGAGCCGGAAAAGGTGGTGCCTTATTTTGGAACGGTGGAGAAGCCGGAGTGTCATATGCTTTACAATGTGACGACCATGGCGACGACTTGGCACAGCCTGGCCACCCAGGATATCCGGCTGCTGAAACAACAGATGGATGTGGTGAATACGCTGCCAAAGGAATATACATTTTTGAATTACCTGCGGTGCCATGACGATATTGGATGGGGACTGGACTTTGATACCCTGAAATGGTGGGGGATGGAAGAGGTTTCTCATAAGAGATACTTGAATGATTTCTTCACCGGAAAATATGAAGGCAGTGTCAGCCGGGGCGAGCTTTACAATGATGATCCGGTAACTCAGGATGCCAGATTCTGCGGCACTACAGCGTCTATGTGCGGTGTGGAAAGCGCAGGCTTTGAGCAGGATGAGGAAAAAATGGAAAAGGCCGTGGGGCTTGATTTGATGCTTCACGCTTATATGTTTACCCAGTCCGGAATTCCTATGCTCTACAGCGGAGATGAAATCGGACAGGTGAATGATTACAGCTATAAGGGCAATCCGTTGAAGCGGGAGGATTCCCGTTATCTTCACAGGGGAGCGTTTCACTGGGATCTGGCAGCAAAGAGAGGTCATGCAGATACTGTGGAAGGAAAGATTTTCATGGGACTGAACAGGCTGGAAAAACTTCGCAGACAGGAAGCTGTGTTTGATACAAAAGCCAGTGTGTATACTTATGACGTGCATGATGATTCCATTCTCTGTATCATGAGGGAAAGGGATGGGGAGAAATTCTTCGGAATCTTTAATTTCAGCAGCCAGGACAGAACAGCATGGATGCAGGAGGACGGAGAGTATCGAAACCTGATGACAGGGGAGAAGATGGAAATGAAAGATGTGCAGGTGTCGGGACATGGATTTGTCTGGGCAAAGAGGGGATAATGTAAAAATAACAAAATATCTTAATATGCAAAGAGTGAGAAATAAAATTTATGATTCCCACTCCAAAGCCCTCTGACTTGTTTCAGAGCGGAAGCCAGGGTAATCCTTCTTTATCTTCCGTCTTCGGTGTGGTGAACAAGCATCCGGATGTGTCCGAGCCTGAAAACGGCAGATTACCCACATGTGGTGGTTGCCTGCTGCGGAGAAAGATACTTATTGTCAATAGATCATCTTTTGGGGACAGGTCATACTTACAGAAATATAAAACCGGCTGTCAGAAAAGGCAGCAGGTTATTTGCTGATCAGAGAATCCTGAAGGAAAGAATCAGAATGTTACTTTCCATACGACACAGTCGTGTGCCGCAAGAACAGCGTTTGCCTCTCCGTTCTCTATGGTTTTGCAGGTATCGTTCCAGAGGTCGGAAAGAAGGACTTTGCTGGTATCAAGATCTTCCGGGACAGGAAGATTCAGCGTTTCCAGGGCTTTTGAAAGGCGTACAGATACTTTACAGGCTTCGTCCTTTAAGTTGAACAGAGCCAGGTAGAAAGCGCCTGTTTTCTGATCTTTGGATATCCAAACACTATGATCGTCATCCAGAACTACCTGCCGCGCTTTGCAGTCTGGACTGAGCAGATGGAGGACTTCGCGGTTGGTGAGAAGTGCGAGGGTCTTCTCATCGAGCTTTGTCATTTCCGAACCAAGCATCATAGGAGAACCAAAGATGGACCAGAGCGTCATCATGGTTTTCTGCTCTTCCGGGGTAAAGCGGGTGCTGCGCTCTTCGCCAAAGCCTTTTCCCAGTTTTCCAAGCGGAAGCATATCGCAGTCCGGCCAGCATCCTTCGGATACATGATTCTGCCAGAGTTCGCATCTGTGGAACATGTCTTTGAGCAAATCCCAGTTATCCCAGAAGTCATCTGTGATCCGCCACATATTAGCATAGGTCTCATAGTGCCATGCTTTGTCGATCAGAGCCGGTCCCGGAGAAAGGGAAAGGACGATCGGGTGTTTACAGCGCTGGATGGATTTTGCGAGCATTTCGATCTCATGACGCCCCGAATATGGGTTGGCGGGGTAGAGATTGGTGTTGCAGATGTCGTCGCACTTGATAAAATCTACGCCCCAGGAAGCATACAATTCCAGGAGAGAATCGTAATAAGCCTGTCCTTCGGGGGTGTTGCGCACGCCGTACATATCCGGATTCCATCCGCAGATGGAGCTTGGATCCGCCACATCCGCTGCGTTTGCGTCGGTTCCGAGCACAGGGGTATGCAGGTGAGCAGCAATCCGCGGGATGCCGCGCATGATATGGATTCCGAATTTCAGCCCCAGGCTGTGAATGTATTCCGCCAAAGGAGCAAATCCCCGGCCGTCCGCTGAGGACGGGAAACGTTCCGGATCCGGAAGAAGGCGGGAATATTCGTCCATTTCGAGCTTCGAAAAAGGAATATACTGAAAACGATCCCGCATGGAGCCGGCTTTATGGGCATACCATTCGATATCCACAACGATATATTCCCATCCGTATTCTTTCAGATGCTCTGCCATAAAGGCAGCATTTTGGCGCACCTGTTCTTCGTTGACCGTGGTATCGTAGTAATCGTAGCTGTTCCATCCCATCGGAGGATGTTTGGCAAAGATATTTTTGTTCATTGTAAAAACCTCCTGTAAAAGTTTCTTTTTCCCGTGAAATATGGTATATATTTGATAAGAATAATATTCTGCGGGAAAAGCGTCAAAACGCTGGAAAACCAAGTAATACAGGTAATAAAATCTGTATTTGCAGCGCCTTATAGAATTTATTATACTGAGAGTGTATATCGTGGAAAAGAAGCAAAATCTGATATAAGGGGGTAAATTTCTGATGCAATATCATCTGGGGAGCTTCGGAGTTCTGAATATCAATGAAATGAAGGGTGAGCCGCTCGTGCTTTTGGACGGTGGGATAGAAAGAAGACAGGGAGAAATCTATGATTTTCATAACGGGAAACGGCCGGGATATGGAGGTTTTTTATTCCAGTATACGTTAAAAGGAGAAGGGATCTACGAAAGAGAGGGAAAAAGATTCCGAGTGGGGGAAGGGAGCGGATTCCTGATCTGTTTTCCGGAGGACAGCCGATACTTTTTTGAGAAAACGCCGGATGCATCCTGGGAGTTTCTTTATCTGCATTTTGAGGGAAGCGCAGCCGGAGTATTTGTGGAAAAGCTTCGAAGCATTTGCCCGGATTTGATCCATCTGGAAGCAGAGAGCGTACCTGTACAGATGGCGGTAAATCTGAAGGAACGTCTGACCAAAGGCGGTCAGTTGGAAAAATATGAGGGGGGAGAATTCCTCTATCAGTTTCTCTGTGCGTTGCTTCGGAAGGCTGAATTGCCCGGAAGCAGTCAAAAGAGCGCATTGGCCGATCGGGCGGCGGATTATATGAAAAAATCCTGCCGCGTCCTGCCGGGAGTAGGAGAAGTGGCAGGCTATGTGGGTGTTTCTTCCGAGCATCTGTGCCGATGTTTCCGCAGGGAATTCGGAGTAACGCCAGTAGAATATCTGACACGCCTGAAACTCCAGAGTGCGATGAGAGATCTTCTGAGTACTGGAAAAAGTGTGGAACATATTGCCAGAGACAACGGGTTTTCCAATGGAAACTATTTTGGAAAGGTATTTCGAAGATATATGGGCATGAGTCCCGGCGCGTACCGGGAGCAGCAGCGTCCGGGGCTTAACGTCTGATTCGGATGGTCTTAGGATCTGTATGGAAATCAGGAAGGAGGGTACGACGAAGCTTGTTTCTTTGAAGCTCTTTGCCGATAAAAACGCCGCAGAGAGGATCGTTTTCCAAACAGCCGGTGACAGAATACTGACTGCCTACGACATCAAAACGAAGCCGGGCATTTCCGGCGGCCACAACACCCTTTGCCCGGTAGATATTTCCATAGGCATGCCGGATCACATCTTCGAGAAAGAAAAGTAAATGAGAGGCGCTGGGAAGAGTGATCTGATGCAAAGTCAGAGACTCAGGGATCTCTTCCGGACGCTTTTGAGGCAAAAGAGAATTGCCGTCAAGATCTGTGGAAAGCAGCGTTTCCCAGAAATCCGGACCGAAAGAAGAATAATGGCCGGGAAGTACGTTTGCTTTTGGGTCAATTTCATGGACCTTCTGAAGAAATGTCTGCATATCTTCAGAAGAGGAAAAATTCTGCTTCGAGATCAGGATCGTTCCTGTGGATCTGATCTGATCTTTGAAAATATCTCCGTATTCAGAAACCGAGAGGTCAAAACACTGGGCGTCCAGGAGCGTTACCGGACGAAGCAATGAAATACGTTCATATTGAATCTTCTGAAGATTGAGGATGATATTGGAAAGCATTCCTACACCGGTCGGCTCCACCACCAGATATTCCGGGTCGATGGTATTGGCAATCGTAAGGACGGATGAGGCAAAATCTGTTTTTGTGGAACAGCAAATACAGCCTTCCGTCAGTTCCCAGATATTGAGGGAGGAGTCAGACTCCAGGGCGGCTCGGTCAATCGAAGCATCGCCGTATTCATTTTCCATCACGGCAAAATCGTGCCGTGATTTTTTTGCCATTTCACGGATAAATGTGGTTTTTCCGGCTCCGAGAAAACCGGAAACAATCAGAACTTTCAAATAAGGGTATCCTTTCTTCCATAATTATGGAAATAATTACCGGCTTTCAGGAGACAAAAATTTCTGAAAGCCGGAAGTTTAGAATGATGTGTGGTCTGTCAGTCTTCGATTTTTACAACCGGTTTGATCAGAGCCTTCGGTTTGTCGCGCATCAGGAAGAGCGCTTCTTCCAGATGATCCCAGCCGTCAAATACATGAGAAACCAGAGGATGTACATCTAGTATAAAGTAAATTAAATAACTGCTATATGTTTTATGGATGATGTGTGGTAAAATAGTGTTATCTAAGAAAGGATGAACACTATG
>OBJP01000505.1_pt1 | contig 27616 bp, 31 predicted proteins | sample 1519821 | NCBI WGS metagenome assembly OBJP01 (sample SAMN04209218, study PRJEB22552) | human gut metagenome | biome: gut; material: feces | host: Homo sapiens | place: USA: Oklahoma | reverse complement strand
TGCCATGCGATGGCCTCCTTGAACTCCTTTGGTCCAAGTTCTCCACCGCAGTCCCTTCTGCTCAAAAGCTATTGACTAAACACAACAGTCCGTAGCGCCTATTCCGCGACGTCGACGAATACCCGCACATCGGGCACGGGCACAACATCGGTGCCGTCCTCGACCCAGCGAACAACATCGAACTCCACGCCTCCATCGGAACGCGGCGTCGCCTCGCCCAAGCCGATCACGATTCCGCGGGTCCCAGGCGCCTCTTCATCGGCAACGGCAAACGCGGGCGAGAGCATCCCGAGAGCCGCAAACACCGCCACAGCCAAACCCGCAGCAGCCAGTGCCAGCTGGCCCATATTCTTCATCTTCACCCTCCAAACATACAGCGTCCATGACGCACGGCTAGGATTGGAGATCTCCATGACCTCATGGTAGAAGGCTAAGCTATAGGATTGCTTTACATCTGGAAATAGGGAATGCAATTGTTGGCGGTGCCAGCGAACAAGCGTGTCATAGTATAGAACAGCTGTTCGTATTTTATGGTACTATAGAGATAGCGACATGGGCGGTGCCCTCCGAGTCCTTGCAGGGGGTTAGGAGGGTTCCCATGGCGAAAATCACCATGCTGCTTATTGCGGCATCAGTGCTCGTTCTATCGATCGTGCTGCTCTTCCTTATCGCTCGCTAGCGATATAGGGGTGAAACTCGCCATATAAGGGAACAGCCGCCCTGTGCCGGAGCGGCTGTTCGTGCGGGTTTTACCCCACTGAATCTGTTCCAGGAGGGCGTACGCCTCCCTAGTCGCTACCAGTATACCCGCTTTTCCGGCGCCCCTGCACGCCACCCGCGGGTTTCTGGGCGGTGCCGGGCTTCGCGAGCCCGGCACCGTTTTCGACAATCGAACCTCGGCATTTCGACAGAACAACTCGGCGCAGCCCCTCCCCGCAAAGAAAACCCACTGCAATCTACTTGCCACACCTTGCCGAATTCAAAACGAAGCGGTTCTCGCCTCGTTGCAATTCGCATCGATGTCACCTACCGTTGAGGAACCTGCATCCGGGCACTCGGCACGGCGATTCCAAGGGGGCGCAATGAACAGGAAAACGGCTCTCATCGCGATAGCGGGCACTCTCGCCGCTCTTGGCATCCTGGTGGCGCTCGTCGGCCCCTCCGGCGGAAACGTGAAATCGGTCGAGCGCATCGCGCAGGCGACCGATCTTTACAGCAAAGACGACATAGACGATGCGTTCAATGCCGTCGAATCGGAATTCGCCTCAGGTTTCAAGGGATGCACGCTTGATGAGCTTCGCTATGACGACGAGGTTGAGTCCGAATTTCTGGACGAAATGCTCGCGCATGGGCAAACGGGCGAAGGGGACCTCATCGTCGTGTTATCCGAATTCACGACCGACTGGCGGGCAGCTGACGAGGGTTTCTCGCCGAACGACCAATACGAAGGCTGGCAATGGATTCTCAGCAGGCCTTCGCGAGACGCCCCATGGAAGGTTGTCGACTGGGGCTATTAATGGCGCCGCGGTAATGCATCGCGCTGCCATCGCCCCGCGCAAACCGAAACACGCCCGCTAGAGCGCGTCCGTGTTCAGGCCGTCAAAGTTAAAGTCCCCTTGATCGGAGTCATAGATGAAGAGTGCCTCGATGCCCAGGTAGTCATCTATCTCCCCCGACATGGATTCCTCGGAGCAGCGGCCCAGGAAATGAAGGTAGACCTGGGCCATGACCTCACCGCCCTCGTCCCGCACGTCGACAGACGCCAGATACCACTCCCCCGTCATCTCCTTCACGCAGGGGAAGATGTCCTCGTCCATCCAGTCATCCGCGCTTAGGTACTCAGCACATTCCCCGATAGCCCTCTCGATCAGGTCCCTTCGGTGGTCGAGATAAAGCCTTTTTAAATCGTTGGATTCGAAATGCGTCTCAGGCTGCAGCCTCCGACCGTAGGTCACGTATTCGTTCCGCGGGTTCGGATGCGGCATGATTATTTCCTTGAATGTGAGCGGATTCCCCATGGCCCATCGCCCTCCTCTGCGGTCGACTCCGTTTTCTTCCGAATCTAGCACAGAAAAGGCCCCTCCACCGTTATCCAGCCGGACGGCGAGGTGGGCGGCGAGGACCTCAGCCGGCCTTCACGGCGTAGGTCGCCCAGAAGGTCGGAATGTTTAGGTCGTGCAGACGACCCTCGCCATAGGTGTCCTCGTAGCAGTCGACCAGCTGGAAACCAGCCTGAAGCTGGCCTCGAATCTGCTCCTCAAGCGTATGCGAGAACTGGATGCCGTCCTCCACGAGGTCGAGCGCCGCCATGTGATCGGGATTCTTCAACGGGTCGAACGGCAAGCTGCACACCACCCGCTCCTCAGCGTCGTCGAACGCGTACCCGAAGCCGTTATCTAGGCCCGCCAGCAGGCGCCCGCCGGGCTTCAGGATGCGATGGCACTCGCGCCAGAGCGGCTTGACCTCTTCTATGTAGCAGTTCGAGACGGGATGGAAGACGAGGTCGAACTCCCCGTCCGCAAAGGGAAGCGGCTTCGACATGTCACCTCGAACGACCTCGATCTCGTAGCCCTCGCGCTCGGCGACCATCCGCTCGGATTCCAGCTGGCTGGGCGTGTAATCGAACACGGTGCACCGCGCCCCGAGGGCGGCGAAGACGGGCATCTGCTGACCTCCGCCGCAGGCGAGCCCCAGCACGTGCAGGCCGGACAGGTCGCTCGGATACCATGCGGGCGGAACGGGCTTGGTGGGGGTCAGCAACATGCGCCACTCGCCCTGCCGAGCCTCGAGATATTCCTCATGGCTCAAGGGGGTGCCCCACTCCCAGCCCTGTGCGTTCCACCCGTCGATGGCACGGGCGTTCACATCGGCGTAGTTTTCTGTGGTTATGTCCGTCACAGGCAGGTCCTTTCAATTCGGGACGTGATATCGATTGTGCTACGTCGACGCCCTCCATGCGCAGCAGGCCGAGGTGCACGAGCAGCGTCTCGCACACGCGCAGCCAGTAGAGGGCCGCAGCCAGCGCGACAACGTACAGGACGATCGAATCCTGCAGAAGCGATCTCGCAATCCATATGAGGACGAGAAGCGGAGACATGAGCAGCGCGAGTGCCATCAGGAAGGCGGCGACCCTCCCCGCCCCGCCGAACGGCGCCCATTCGAACTCGGCCCCACATGAGCACCGCCTCGGCATGACGCCGAACTTGACCGGCACCCTCCGCCCGCAGCGGGCGCAGGCCATCTCCCCCGTCATCGGCGGGCCCTCCGAGCCGGGCCCCCGCGGAGCTCCGCGCAGACGGCCCCCACCAGGCGGGAGAGCGAATCGCCGTCATCCGAATCGACGAGCCGCATCGGCCTCGCGCCCTCGTAGGGGACGGCGGTCGCGCCCAGCGCCGACGCGGACGCGGGGGTCTCCTTGATCAGCAGCCGGTCGTCGTAGACGCCGCCGAACAGCGTGCCCTCCGAGTAGAGGAGGTACTCCCCCATCATCTTCCTCGTGGTCAAGCCCTCAACACCCGAGAGAAGGTCGAGGACATAATCGAGATAGCCTTGCGAAGACGCCATGACAGCCTTCTTTCTTCGAATCCGTTAGCCCCGCTCGACGATCGCGCCGTAGCCCGTGTGCGGCAGGTACTCCACCGCGAGCCTGAAGACGGCGTATTCCATCACCCGCTCACCTCCAGCCATGACAGCACCTCGGCGCGCAGGCGCTCCATGCGTGGTGTGAGCGGGTCAAGTGCCGGATCACTCGCCAGGCGCGACGCCTCCTCGGCAGACCCGTGCAGCAGCTCGTACTCGGCAAGATAGAGCTGCCAGTTCGCGCGCTGCTGATGGCAATCCGCCAGGGTCATGCGCTCGCGCATACGCGCGGCGTCGGCGGCGTCCCTCTCGGCGGACGGGCGCACCAGCACGGCGTAATCGGCGACCTGCAGGTCGGCGGAGGCACGGTTGCGCGAGCCCTCCTTGAAGTTCTTCCGAAACGCCGAGAGCCTCGACAGCGCATCACGCGCGCCCTCGAGGTCGTCCACATCGATCCGGCTCAAAAACTCGATCTGCATGGCGCGGAACCACCTGATGTTGTCCTTGCGCTTGAAGGTGACGGACTCGAGGCGGCGCAGGGCGCCGGCGCTATCGAGCTCAAGGTAGTCGCAGTACGAGAGCTCGATGGCGATGGTGTTCGCGGAGCGGCCGAAGCGGTCGCGGGCGGAAAGCACATCGAGCACCGCGCGATAACGGGCAGGGTCGCAATCCTGGGAGACGACCTCTCCGAGCTTGAGGAACAACGCACCCATGCGCACGCGCGCGATGAGCACGATGGCGAACAGGAGGACGAAGCAGACGAGGTAGAGCGCAAAGTGGCCCTCCTCGACAAACCAGATCATCGCGCCGAGGTTGGCGAGAATCAGCGCGATGGACTGCGCCTTGATCGCGCGCACCCGCTTGACATACGTGGCAACGGTCTCCTGCGCATCCAAACCCCAGTAGGAGGAACGCCCGTCCCCCGTCGGCGACACGTTATCGATGCGGTTGGGCTCCGGTGCCGGGGCGGACGGGGTCGGAAGACTACTCATAACGATCAACTCCTCGGTAGGTTTTGGGGATTGTACCCCCTCCGGGATTGCCGGCCACCGCGCCGACGTTCCAGATCGCAAGACGAACGCGGCCGCCACCTTCGATTGGCCAGGAGGGCGGCTCGCCTCACAGCTTCAAATGATCGAACCCCGGATACCCGCGCCGCAGGGCCTTGTTGAACTGCCGCTTGAGGCAGCCCGCCTGCAGATACCACGCCGCATACAGGGCAAAGCCCTCGACGACGAGCATCGCGATGAGGACGGGCACGGAGCTCTCGGTCATCACCAACATGGCATCGAAGGCGGCAAAGAGCGCAAGCACGCCACTCGTCGCCCTCGTCCGCTCCTCGATTTGACGCCTCAACTTGCACCGCACGCCCTCGATCTCCATCTCGGAATACGCGGAGGATTCCAAACCCCTCCTGATTTCACCATCAAGCGTAGCCTTATACAGCGAGAAGAGCATGTGGGCTCCCTTCCAAAACGGTCAGTCGACAAACCAGAGCCAGATGAAGAACATGAGGTACGGGGCGCTCGCCAGGTACAGGACTCCCGCGGCAACCGCGAACCCGGGCCGAACGCCGGCCCCTCCCCTTGCGCGGCGGACCTCCCGCACCGTGAGGGCGACGGCGATCGCCAATCCGCCGACGGCCAGAGCGGCCATGCCAAGCGAAAGCGCCGCCAAGCCAACCGCGGCGGCCATGACCGGCGCCATGAGCAGGGCGCACCCGCATCCCCCGGGGCTGTACAAGCGCGCGGACGAGCGGATAGGACGGCGGCACCGTTGACGCGCAACGAGAACCGGCCCCGCCGGACAGCTGTTTTTGAGCGTCGACCGGGCGTGAGGGGACTCCGCCGCAGGAGCCGTTCTCTCAGTCGCGCGCGCCATTGCCGCCCCCTACTCGATCGGGTCGCCCGCGGTGGCAGGACCGTCCACGTCGCGCGCGCCCACGAGGGTGCGGGTCTTGGGGTACCAGCGAACCTCGGCCATCGGCTCGTCGAGGACAAGCGCGACCTCGGGCCAGTCGGCCGCGTTCACGCTGAGGCGCGCGTCCACATGGTGGTTCGCCACCGACTCCCCGTCCCTGTAGAGCGAGACCTCGAACGTGGTGGGCGACAGCGCCGCCCCGCGGCCGCGCGGCTTGTTGATCTCGGCCTCGTAGAAGGCGAAGCGCTCCTGCCGCCATCCCCCGTTGAGGTCGTCGAGCATCTCGCTGCAGGAGAACGCGCCGCCGGCGATCGAGATGACGGCGAACACGCCGCAGAACGCCACGATCGCGGCGGACCCGGTGTGCTTGTAGGAGATGGGGTCCTTCTTGCGGTGACGGCGATACACAAAAGGAATCGCGCCGAAAGCGACCATGAGGACAAGGCCGAGCGCGCCCGTGCTGTCCGCAGAGGAGAGCGCGCCCATGGCGAGGAAGAACGGCACCACGTAGCAGAAAAAGCCGAGCAGGATGCCCTTGAGCTCACGGGCGAGGACGGCGGGGTCGATACGCCTGCGGTGCATGCGCTGCAGGTAGACCATGGGGGTGAAGCACAGCATGGAGATGCCGAACAGGATGAACCCGACGCCGACCGATGCGCGGTTGTACAGCGCCGCCGCCCCGACGCTCGTGGCGAAGCGGCCGTAGACGAGCACGCCGAACGCGGTGAAGAGGAAGACGCAGCCGATGATGGCGACGGCGCCCTGCTTGCGGTCCCTCGCGGTGGTGAAACGTCCCATGCTTCCTCGCTCACGTCAATGCGGCCCAGTCCGTCCCCGGGCCGACGATTCAGTCGAATCTAGCACATGACGGGGCAACCCATGGCGGAGGTTCGGTAAAGGGCGCGGAGGGGTCGGCCTGCGCGAAACGGAATCGAGGCAAATGCTCAAGCCAATTATGCCAACTTTCCGGCGCGCTCACGTATTGTTGATAGAGGGAGATATCGCAAACCGGTCCCTCGCACATCGAAACCACCCGAGAAAGCGAGGTGAGGGCATGGGAGCTTGGCTTCTTGAGCTTTTTCGTATTCAAATCGGAAAACGCCAAGTAGCACCAACATAAGATGCGCAGTCACCTGCACTTTTGCCGCACGAGATACCCGCCGTACTTCGCGAGTTCAAAAATGGATACGAAAAAGCTCAACTAAAGGCAATGCACAAGAGATTTGGCAGCTCGAGTCATCTCGAGGCGGTAAGGTGAACTTGGAAAAGGACAAACATGTTCGACTCCAACGAAGGGAGCGCAGATGATTCTCTCGGAACAGATCAAGCTTGGACGCAAACAACTCGGGATGTCGCAAGCCGATCTCGCCGACGCCATCTGGGTGTCAAGAAACACCGTCAGCAACTGGGAACGGGGCGATACCACGCCTGACATTCAAAGCCTCGTGCTGATGGGCGCGCTCTTCGGGCTCTCTCTCGACGAGATGGTGAAGGGCGACGAGCAGGTGATGGCCCAGGCGCTCGAACGCGACAAGAATCACCTCCTCATTGCAGGAGAGACGTTCAACCCTGGAAATCGGCAAGCCGCCGACTGGGACCATACATCCACGCTGGGCCTCTTCGAACTTCGCTCGACGGGCGGGCCCGCACACGGCAAATTCGAGGATGCCGATGTCACCGATTCACACGGGCTTGCGTATCGCCTGGTGCGCATCGCGACGCTATTCAGCAGAAGCCTTTACCACATCTTGGATGAACATGGGTACAAAGTTGGCTCTATCACACGCAGACACGCTCTCCAGCACCCCGTCTTCCAAGTACGCATGGAGGGATTCGACCGAATCCAACTCCGTCGCGAGACCCGCATCGACAACGGCTACAAAGACGTCATACGGTTCGACGGCGGCGGCGTCGGCGTGGAAGGCAACCTCATGGGGGACGAGTTCTCGATAGCACGAAACAACAGCGCAATCGCCCACATCAACGCACGTCGGGCCCTCAACCGGACCGCATATGGCATCGAAATCGTGGACGATGCTTCGGCTCCCCTCGCACTCGGCGTGACGTTCGCGATCTTGATGCTCCGCGACTACGACCGCGTGTGGGTGCGCGGCGCGGGCAAAGCTTCTATCTGAACCTTTGAATGGCCGGGACTTTGCGAATTGCGGTACATTTCCCGGCCATGCGTCCATTTCAACCCAGCTACATCATCTTCCCCTGGCAATGCCCGCGCACAAGCGCGGGCATTACTCTCACGTAAAAATACGCGTTCGATTCAACCATTAGGTAGTTGACGCCTTATACTATGCGCCGTATAGTATCGGTCGAAGGGAGGTATCATGGATGCTCAGATGAAGCGCGGCTTCCTCGAGATGTGCGTGCTCGCATCGCTCCAGGAACGGGACTCTTACGGCTACCAGATCGTGAAGGACGTGCCCGACATCCTGGGGCTCACCGAGTCGACACTGTACCCGCTGCTCAAGCGCCTCGAGAAGGCCGAGTGCTTGACCGCCTACTCCGTGGAGCACAACGGCAGGCTGCGCAAGTATTACCGGCTCATGCCCGCAGGCGAGGAGCGCATCGCAGAGTTCCTATCAGAGCAGGCGGACATCATGTCGATCTACGATTTCGTGAAACGAGGTGCACACGCATGACCAAGCAGGAATTCCTCTCCGAGCTCGAGCGGGCGCTGGGTAAGCTGCCGCACGCCGAAGTCGAGCAGGCGCTCGCGTTCTACGACGAGGCCATCAGCGACCGCATGGAGGACGGTCTTTCCGAATCCGAGGCGGTGGCAGACCTGGGCCCAATCGATGAGATCGCGGCGCAGATCGCCGCCGAGACGCCGCCCATACCGCGCGCCATCGCGCGGGCCAACACCGGCAGCCGCACCCTGAACATCGTTTTGCTCGCGGTGTTCTCCCCCATCTGGGTGCCCGTCGTGCTTGCACTCGCGGCTGCGGCGCTTGCCGTGTACGTCGCGATTTGGGCGGTCATCGCTGCGCTGTGGGCCGTCGACGCGGTCCTCGTGCTCATGCCCTTCGCGGGAATCGCCGCGCTCACCTCGACCCTGGGAGGCGGGATGCCGTTGCCCGGCATCTTCGTCCTCGGCCTCTCGCTCGTGTCGAGCGGCTTCGGGCTCATCGCCTCCTTCGCCGTGTTCTGGGCAAGCAAGCTGCTCTTCCAGGCAACGCGAGCTTTCGCGCGCTGGATCGCGAGCCTGTTCGTGCGCGTGAGCGGCGAAGGTGACGGCGACACGCCCAATAGCGCAAAGACCCACGGCGCCCCGAGCATGCCGTCGGCCGCCGAGAGCACCCGCCCCGGCCAAGCCACCCTCCCGGAAGGAGGCGTCCACAATGCGTAAGGCGCCCAAGATCATCCTCATCGCCGCCGCGGCGCTCATCGGGACCGGAACCGTGCTCTCGTGCGGCGCTTGGGCGGCGGCCGGATTCGACACCGCCCGCCTGTCCACCGTGAACTACGACTGGCATCAAACGGTAAGCGCGCTCGAAGACGAAGCGACTTCGCCGCACAAAAGCATCGTCATCACGTCCGAATTCGAGAACGTCCTCCTCGAACCCGCCGACGGCGATGCCATCGAACTCGAGTATTGGACGGGAAACTGCCAGAGTGTCTCCGTTGAAGACACTGACGGTGTGCTCAAGATCGACGTCGACTCGCAGCCCATGGAGGGCGTCATGATCGACCTCTCCCCTGCTGAGGCCGGCGGCGTCGACGACACTACGACCGTAGTGCGCGTGCCAGCCTCGTTCACCGGTGAGATCGAGGTGCACTCCGATTCGGGCGATGTCGTTGCGACTAACGTGCACGGGCTCGCCGGGCTGCGAGCTTCCAACAGCAACGGAGACGTCGTGGCGAAGAATGTCTCCGCCGCCAAGCTCGACGCGATCAACGAGAACGGAGACACCCTGCTCTCCGGCGTCGAAGCCGAGGCGGTCCTCGCGACCAACTTCAACGGTGACATCTCGCTGGGAGGAGCCACGGCACGCAAGGCCCAGGTCGTAAACGAGAACGGTGACATCATGTTGGTGGACACGGCGCTGCAGGATGACCTGCTGTGCGAATCCGTGAACGGGGACATCTCGGCGCAGAGGCTCGACGTCACCGCGAGTCGGATTGAGAGCGTGAACGGGGACATCTGCCTGTCGTACCTGGGGGCAGAAGACTCCTACCACATCGACACCCACACCAACCAGGGCGACATCGTGTCGCCGCAAGGTGCCGACGACGCCGCGCGCACCATTAGCGTCGACAGCAACCTGGGCGACATCCAGATCAACTTCGCCTCGAAATAGGAATCAGCCCTCACCTCAATTTAGGGACAGTCCCTAAATTGAGGTGATCGCGCTCGCCCTCTACGCGCACATGCAGCGATAACAACGGGCCAGCCCTACTCCCTCACATGCTCGATCAGATACTCGCGCATGTAGGGGATCGCAAAGCTGACCATGCCGTATGACGGCGCCTCGATGAGCGCCGCATCTACGAGGCGGCGACGATAGGTGCTCACGGACGTGGGGGCGACCCCCATCTCGCGCGCGATATCGCCAGACGCCACGGGTCCAGACCCACATCGCGCCATGGCCGCAAGGTACTCGAACTGCCTGCCCGAGACGCGCCTGAGCGCCGGTTCAATCACCATGTTATCGAAGCTCTTGCGCGCCGTCGCGATGCCCTTTTGCGCATCGAGCAGCTCAACCGCATCAGAACCGCGGCGCGAAGCTGACTGCCAGGTGTAATATCCGACAAGCTGGACCATGAAGGGATAGCCGGCAGCGGCGGCCGTGAGCACACCGGACACCCCAGGCGCAACAGATTTACCCGCGCGCACCATCGTGTCCTCAAACGAATCTCCGACCTCAAAGTCCATAAGGCGCTTGAGCTCGACATGCTTGGCCCGCTGTAGAAACGTCAGGGTCTCGTCCACCACGACACCGTCGACCGAAGCGGGAAGACCCGCGAATGCAAAGGCGACGTTCGCACCCTGGCGCACCAGCAGCTGGATCTCGTTACCAAGCTCGCGCATCTCATCAAGCGGCGCATCTTGAATTTCATCGAGCGTGATCAAGAGACCACCGTTGCGCGAAGCCTCGTACATGGCTTCCCCCAGCTGCGTCGCCGACTTGGATATCTCGACGGAACCCAAGCTCACGCCCAATATAGAAGGGGATATCGACAGCGAGGACACTTCGCGATTCCGCGAGAGGGCACCGAGAATGCGATCGCAAAAGCCCGCGTTCGCGGCGACGTCAACAACATGGAACCCATGCTCGCGCGCGATGTCTCCAAATGCGTTAAGGAGCACGGTCTTACCCACGCCACGGACCCCGGAAACGCGAAGTAATCTGTCAGGAGCTCCGGGGCCGTTTTCAAGCGCTTCGGTAAAGTCGTCGAGAATCTCATCTCGACCGATAAGTTCAGGTGGATTCATTCCAGCCGTCGGCTTGAACGGATTAACGCGCACCACCGCACATCACCCTCTGCGGTCAAAGAAGTTTAACAAGTTGAACAAGGTTTAACAAGTTGAACAAAACTCATACAGAGGGCTCGATAGAAGAAACGCCCGCTCAATCAGCTCACTCGCAAATTCTGTCACTCATTGAGAAACCGCACCGGTGCGGTCCTGATCATGCGCAGCACCGGCATCAGCCCTGCTACGACCAGCACGACGAAACCTGCGACGGCGATGAGGACGGCAGGGACAAAACGCACGGACAGCATCGCGCTCCCAGCACCCAAGCCCAACGCATGGGCCGCGATCATGTTGGAAAGCACAACCGCAAGTAATGCAGCTGAGCCTGCTGTCACCACATGCATATACGCCTCGAGAACCGAGACGACACAGACTTGGCGTGGGGTGGCGCCCAGCACCTCCAGCAACGATGCGTCACGCTCCCGCACACGCAGGGCGAGAGCCACGTTTGCGCACGACCCCACAGCCGCCAAGATAACCGGCCCCGCGAACATTACGCACGCGAGGCGCGGGTCGAGACCGAATCCGCTCCCAATCGGCAAGTCGTATGCCGTGGCATACTGCTCCATCAGGCTCATCATCGAATAGAAACCCGCAACGACACCCATGGCAACCACGAGGGATGTCTCAATCGACAAGCTCTGTGTCAAGCCGTGCTGAGCGCTCCTGCGCGCGAGAAGCCACGCCGTCCAGCGCGACAACGGACACGTCGCCGCTCGCAGGATCCTCGGCAAAAGTACAGGGGCGAGAGCCGTAATTAGCGCCGGGATTGCAATAGGCAAAAAGACGAGCCAGGTGCTCTGACCGAAATCGACAGGGGCTAAGACGGGGTCAACCGTGGACACACACCATGCGGCAGCGGTGCATGCGGCAAGGGCGGCAAGCCAGCGCAGCGGCATCATGCGCTCGGATGCGCCCTCGACCGACCACTCGTCACGCAAAGCCATCACGGGCGGCGTACACGCCGCCGCCCTTGCGGCGCGCGTCCCGCCGAGTACCGACACGAATAGCGACACACCCAGAACCGCAGGGCAGAGGGAAAATCCCGGCAGAAGCCGCACCCCTTCGAACAAGTCGATATCCATGAACAGAGCGCTGAACACGGTGGATGAGCTTGCCCAGCACAAGGCCAAGCCCAAGCACGAACCGAAGACCCCCACGAGTGCAATTTGAACGATGACGGCAAAGCCCGCCACAACCGGAGGAATGTTGATCACCTGCCACAGGGCGTAGGTTCGCCGCAACGAGACGACGCTTCCCCGAGCCGTTGAGGAGAGAACGACGCATCCGGCAATCGCCGAGAACATGAGAATCGCCTGGGCGGCGCTTCTAAAGAAGAAAGAAGTCGAGACCATCGGGTCCGCGGCCGCCGTTGCGGAAAACGATGCGAACCAACCTCCCATATAGCCAAATGCGGTAGCAACGGCGAGCACACCGAACCACACATGCCAATGCTCCCGAACATCACCCACAAGCAGACGGATCATCGCAACATCGCCCCCTCATCGGTATCGCGCTCCCCAACCGCCTCCATCGCGGTGAGGATTTCCCGCGACGCAGGACGAGTCATCATGTGGACGATCTTCCCGTCACGCATTACAAACACCCGATCGGCACGAGCTGCCGCCTCAAGATCGTGCGTCACCATGACGACGGCTCGGCTCTCCCCATCCGCCATGGCTCGCAGTATGTCGAGGACCGCGTTCCCGTTCGCCGTGTCGAGGGCGCCGGTGGGTTCATCGGCGAACACGATGTCCGGACAGGAAGCGATAGCCCGGGCGAGCGCCACGCGCTGCGCCTCGCCGCCGGACAACTCGGCTGGACGGGCATGCTCCTTCCCTCCCATACCGACCCTCTCCAAGAGATCGCACACATCCTTCCCGCTCACCCTGCGACCGGCAAAGCGCGCGGGCAGTGAGACGTTCTCACCCACGGAGAGCGAGGGCATGAGATTGTACTGCTGGAACACGAACCCGACATGTCGAGCCCTGACCTTCGCGCGCTCGCCGCGCCTCGCTCGCACGACATCCACACCCATAAGATGAATCTCGCCCGCATCGGGGACCTCAAGCCCCGCCAGACAGTGCAGCAGCGTCGACTTGCCCGAACCGGATGGTCCCACGATGGATACCATCTCACCTGCCAACACATTCATATCAACGTGGCGAAGAACCTCGGTGTTCAGATTTCCATGCTTATAACTATTGCATACGCCACACGCCTCAACGAGGATGCCCATAATTCTTCTGCTCCTTTTGCCAATCCGCCCGTGAGCATGCAAGGCCAAAGCGCACGAGCCCTGCACCCTGCAAGAAAGGGCGCATCGGACAAGCGCCAAGTTACCTTGCACGCGTCTCATCAGTTGATAGTGAATACGAGGCCTCGGCCAGCGGCTACTTCCAGCCGGGGATGTCGGCACCCGAGGTGAGTATCGTGGACAGGATGGTCAGGATAACGACGATCAGCAGGAACACGACCGCAGTGCCCGCGATGACCATGAGGGCGCTGAGGGCGAAGCGGTACTCGCGCGACAGCTCGCGCGGGGCGGGCGCCGAGGGCGTCTCGCACACCGACGGAACGCTCGCCGAGCCCATGAGGATGAAGTCCGTGCTCACACGGTAGATCTGCGCGAGCTTGACCACGTTGTCGACTTCGGGGCGGCCCTGGGCGCCCTCCCACTTCGAGATGGCCTGACGGGAAACCCCGAGCAGGTCCGCCAACTGCTCCTGCGAGTAACCGGCCTTGCGGCGAAGGTCGAGCAGGCGGTCGGCGAGCTGCGTCGTCGCGTCATCCATAATGAAAGCCTCCTTGTAGCGCTGATATTCCGGGGCCCGACGGCAGCCGTCATGGAATGCTTTCGCCCCCCCTGGCCGCCGGGCCTCAGCGCAAGACTATCCTCGCAACCGCCGTTGCGCTCCACCATCTAGCAGCGACAATTGCAGCAACACATCGCGACAATTCCGCCACCGCCCGTTGCGGTGAGGATGCAGGGCGCATTCTCGCAGCTTCAAACCCAGCTTTGCCCCGCCGCTGGCATCGTTACGGCAGTCGGGATCAAAACCAAGTCGCTCGTCTGGTGCATCGTGACGGGCGTCGCGGTGTTCGCCATCCTACAGGCCGCTGCCCTCTAGCTGCGATAAAGGCGGCTGTGCCCCAAACACACCGAAACAGAGAAACAGACGACGTCAGCCCTGGCAGAAGCGCTTGTCGAACCAGCCCGTGAGAATCGGGGCGAGCAGTGCCGTCACGATGACGGCGGTCGCGATCTGCGCGTAGGCCACCGGCGCGATGGCAGCGTACTGGGGCGCAACCTCAACGAGTGCCGCAGGAGTGGTCATGGCCGTGCCGGCAATCGTCGAACAGGCGATGGCCGCCTTACCCGTACCGCCGCACAGACGCTCGAACAGGCAGGTCACAGGGCCCACAACGAACACCGTCACAAGGCCGAGCAGGATGCCGGACAAGCCACCGGTTACAAAACTCGCGAGGCTCATCGAGCAGCCGAGCTGGAAGCCCAACACGGCGATGGCGGGATTGGCGCCTGGCTTGAGTAGGTCGCGCACGAACGGGAAGCAGTTGCCCAACACCATACCGATGACGAGGGGCAGCACCGACCCGATGACGGTCCCCAGCGGGATGCTCGCCAGACCGGAGACGCCCAGGACGATCATGGCAACCGTGGGACCCGCGGTGAGGAACAGAATGCCCACGGCGCCCTGCTCGGCCTCGTCGCCGTATTCACTCATAATGCCCGTGTAAAGAGCCATGTTGCAAAACGAGATGCCGCCGATGATAGAGACGGACGACAGGCCGAGCAGGTCATCGTTAAAGAACCAAGCGACAGCGAGGCCCATCACCGCGGCGAGCAAAAGCTTGGGAATGAGCACGACGACGCCCGTCTTGACGGCGCCCGGCGTGGCCTTGAACGAGATGCCCGCGCCGACGAACAGCAGAATCGCGGCGACCACCGCGTTGGCACCCCCGCGCGTAGCCGCCGTGAAGAAGCCGCCGATCTCCAGGACCTGGGGGCAGAAGGTGTTAATGAGCAGGCCAACGATCATGGGGTAGATCATGATGTCGCCCGGAAGGCGTGGGACCTTGAACGTCCGCGCCGTCATTGCCCTGTTGCCGCCAGTCGCCATGTGCACGTCCTCCGTCTTTTCGCGTTGCGCTTTCTTTCAGTAAAGTGCTGACATGCTAACAGATGACTTCGCACCTCGGATAGCGGCAGGGTCGGAGTGTCGTAATATGTCGAAACCGTTACGAGATGTACGGCACGGGCAGTTGCAAACGGAAGGCAACCCATGAAACTCCAACAACTCAGATACATCGTCGAGGTCGCCTCATGCGGCAGCGTCACCGAGGCGGCGCGGCGGCTCTTCGTATCGCAACCGAGCGTGACCGCCGCCGTGCGCGATTTGGAGCGCGAGATGGGCATCACGGTGTTCGACCGGACGAGCAAGGGCATGGTGACCACCACCGAGGGCCAGACGTTCCTCGGCTACGCCCGTCAAGTGCTCGAACAGGCGGACCTGCTCGAAGAGCGTTACAAACGCGACACCGAACCCGTGCCCCGCTTCGCCGTCTCGTGCCAGCACTACTCGTTCGCCGTGAATGCCTTCGTCGACGTGATCCGCGCATACGACGCCGCGCGCTACGAGTTCACCCTGCGCGAGGAGCAAACGCACGAGATCATCGAGGACGTCGCCCATATGAAGAGCGAACTCGGCGTGATTTACCTATCTGATGCCAATCGCGACGTGATCGGCCGCATGCTGCGTGCCGAGGAGCTCGAATTCAAGCCACTGTTCTCCACTGCCGCGCACGTGTTCCTCTCCTCGACCCATCCCCTGTCGGAACGCGCCTCGGTCACGCTCGAGGATCTCGCAGACTATCCGTACCTCTCCTACGAGCAGGGGGATTTCAACTCGTTCTACTTCTCCGAGGAACCGTTGTCCACGCTCGGCCGCTCCAAGAACATCCGCGTGCGCGACCGTGCGACCCTGTTCAACCTGCTCATAGGCCTCGATGGTTACACGGTGTGCTCGGGCGTGATCTCGCACGAGCTCAACGGCGAGGACATCATCGCCGTCCCACTCGAGGTCGACGACCGCATGGAAGTCGGCATCGTCACGCGGCGCGACACCCACCTCTCCCGCTATGGAAAGGCGTTCGTCGAGGCTATCCGCACGCATATCCCGTGACGCCCATGGGATCGAAAAACTTCGTTACCCACCTATTTCCATAGGTTTTTCCTATCGAAATTGGATTGTTTTAAGTATTTCCCAATCGGATGCGCGTCCCGCATACTCCTTTCATCAGATATCGCATCTACCGAAAGGAACCCATCATGGCCGCCATCGCACCCACCCGATTCGACGTCGTCGGTAGCTTCCTGCGCCCGGAGGCGCTCAAGGAGGCCCGAGCCGCACACGCCGCCGGCAAACTTGACGACGCAGGTCTCATCGCCGTCGAGGACGCCTGCATCGCCGAGCTCGTCGCCAAGCAGAAGGACGCCGGTCTGCCGCTGCTCACCGACGGAGAGTTCCGCCGCTCCTACTGGCACCTCGACTTCATGTGGGGACTCGGCGGGATTGAGCACGTGGAGCTCGACCACGGCCATTTCTTCGTGGGCGAGGAGACCACGCACGGCTCGGCCGTCCTCACCGGCAAGATCTCCGGCGAGAACCACCCCTTCGTCGAGCACTTCAAGTTCGTGCAGGCGCTCGAGGAGCCGGGGTACACGGCCAAGCAGACCATCCCCGCGCCCGCGCAGCTGGTGCTCGAGCTCTACCGTGACGAGGCGGCGGCTGAGCGCACGCGCAGCTTCTATCCGAACGAGGACGAGCTGCTCGAGGATATCGGCGCCGCGTACCGCACCGTGATCGCCGAACTTTACGCCGCGGGCTGCCGCAACCTGCAGCTCGATGACTGCACCTGGGGTGCGCTCGTGGACGAGGGTTTCCAGGCGGGCATCCGCGCCGCCGGCTCCACGCCCGAGGCCGAGGCCGAGAAGTACCTGCGCGTGAACAACCTCGCGCTCGAAGGGCGCCCCGCCGACATGGCCATCACCACGCACGTGTGCCGCGGCAACTACCACTCCGCCTATGCATCGAGCGGCCCGTACGACCTGGTGGCCCCCATCCTGTTCGCGCACGAGAACGTCGACGCCTTCTACCTGGAGTTCGACGACGAGCGCTCCGGCGGCTTCGAGCCGCTCGCGCACGTGGCGCCGGGCAAGAAGGTCGTCCTCGGCCTGGTGACCACCAAGCGCCCCGAGCTTGAGGACCGCGACGCCGTGATCGCGCGCATCCACGAGGCCGCGCGCTTCATCCCGCTCGAGAACCTCTGCCTCTCCCCGCAGTGCGGATTCGCCAGCTGCGAGATCGGCAACAAGCTCACCGAGGACGAGCAATGGGCCAAGATCGCGCTCGTGCGCAGCATCGCCGAAGAGGTTTGGAGGGCCTAGCTGCGCCGCTCGTTGCTCAGCGACCTTAGAAGCCTGGCAAAGTTGAGCAGGGTGACTCCGATCGTTGAGCCACCCTGCTCAGACCAACAGAAGCCAAAACTCCGCCTTGCGATAACGACATATCGGCACTAGAGCGCGGCTCAACCGAGTGGAACGCAGGCATCTCCTATTCAAGTGAGTCGAGCTTTTGAATTCCTGGGTCTCCCACATTTCAATAAGCTCATCCTTGTGCAACGTCATCCACTCCTTCACCAAGGAAGCAGTGCGCTTTGGAAGATGACCGTCTATTATTTCACCAGATCTGATGTCAAAGGCGGCTGTGTCTTCCCCATAAATGGAATGGATATGCGGAGGATTGTGCGAACGACCGCGTACCAGCTACTTCCACCCCGGGATGTCCGCACCGCCGGTAAGCACCATCGAAAGAATGGCCAAGATCGAGACCACCAGCACGAACACGAGCGCCGTCCCCGCGATGACCATGAGGGCGCTGAGGGCAAAGCGGTATTCGCGCGACAGCTCGCGCGGCGAGGGAGTCGATGACGTCTCGCACACCGAGGGCACGCTTGCGGACCCCGTAAGAATATAATCGGTGCTCACTCGGTAGATTTGCGACAGCTTGACCACGTTGTCGACCTCGGGACGCCCCTGAGCGCCCTCCCACTTCGAGATCGCCTGCCGGGACACGTCCAGCAGGTCCGCGAGCTGCTCCTGCGAATACCCCGCCTTACGACGCAAGTCGAGCAGGCGGTCCGCGAACTTCGTTGCTTCATCCATGGTGTCGTCCATGACAAATGCCTCCTTGGTAGCTATGAAACCATGATAGCGGCACGTCAGCATCGGAGCCCGAGCGGCCGGCTCGCACCGATTCCGGCTGACCCGCAGCATCAACTATCTGCGCACCTGCGGTTGCACACCACCAATTGGACACGTCAATTTCCGCAACATGTCGTTGCATATGCGCCACGCACCGTTGCGAGGGCGTCTCTTTGAAGAGCAGCTGCGGTTTGCGTGGCTTTCCGGGAAGGATCGAAACGTACGAGACGCAAAATGTCCCGATACGCAAGCGTTTCTCGCATATCCTCCATTGCCGCATCCGTCTCCACCACGGTGAACACGGCTATAAGCCAAACTCTTCACGCAAGCGAGAAACACCCTCACGCGCAGGGTGAATTCGTCCCTCAAGTACGTCGCGATGACCCTCCGCCAGGCTTTTCAGCAAATCGAGGCGCGCCATGAGCTGCTCATACGACTCGATGTCCATGACCGCAAGATCGCCAGCACCGTTCTTGGTCACAAAAACGGGCTCCTGCTTTTCACGGCACCATGCCGATACCTCGTTGTATCCATTGCGCAACGTCGAGCTAGAAATAATCTTCGGCATGATATACCTCTATTCTTCCTAAATTGAGTAAGAACTTCTTTAGTATATCAGCAGAAGGATGAGCCAACTCGTGCAGCTCCATTTGAATCGACAACCGCTCAACTAGGGCATCCGTGCTCGACGACGCTATTGAAATCATGTTTGATCCGACCGGCATGGATGGGCCACACGAGCCATCGGGCGATCGATTCTGCTACCGCTCGCGTGCTTGCCACCAGGCGACGGCAAGCTGGGTGCGGTTTTTGTGCCCGGTCTTTTGCAGAACGGAACTGATCCGATTGCGCACCGTGCCTTCGCTGATGAACGCGACGGCGGAGATCTCATGGTTGTCCAGACCCTCGGCAACCAAGCGCACCACCTCATATTCGCGCTCGGTCAACTCCGAAAAGGCGGCACGACAGCGCCCTTCGGGCGAGTGCGCGGCAATATCCACGTCAGCTACGGCGCACTCGGATACCGCATCCGCGCTAGGCTCAGAACAGCCATCCGCCGCCACGACACCGCTCGACCCCTCCACGCTGAACAGCTCGTGCGCGCGAAACTCGTCCCGGGTCCGATGCCGCAAGTCGCGCTGGGCAAGCAGCATGCTCGTCCGCCAGGACAACAGCCCCGCCAACGCAGACAGAGCGCCCACGCACGCAAGCTCCGCCCCAGAAACACACGGCGCGACCACCATGCGCGCGGCGGGTAATAGCAAAGCAATCGGCGCCGCGCGCCACGGCAGCGGCTCCCGCGCGAATTGGAGCAACTCGTACACAACGGCGGGAAGCAGAAATAGCCCCTCTGGAACAAACGAACTCACAACGCAATACGCCACCGGGCCGAGCACGCGCCACTTCCCCCGCGCCCACTCGCATGTCAGAACCGCGATGATCGCCACGAGCAGGCAGACGACCGTCGGGACAGCGAGCGCATCCCCCGCAAGTCCCGCAACGGCCGACGCCGTGCCCACGACCCCGGCGGCAACGCGGAACAGCACGCACGCGACGAGCACCAGCACTATGTCGATGATTCTCTCCATGGCTCCCCATGGTAGCAAAAGCACGTTAGGGCAGGTAAAACCAAGTCGTGACAATTGTCACTACCGCGTTGCGAGGACGTCGGGCACCATGTTCGCAGCAAGCACGGAATCGAAAACCTCAATTGAGGGACTGTCCCCAAATTGAGGTGGAGCGGAGGAACCATGGACGTCATCGCGATTGAGGGGCTCGTCAAACGCTACGACGAGCTGCTCGCCCTTGACCACTTCGATCTGCACGTCGGTCAGGGCGAGATCTTCGGCCTGCTGGGCCCCAACGGCTCAGGCAAGACCACAAGCATCAACTGCATGCTCGCCCTGCTCACCTACGACCGCGGCAGCATCCGCCTGTTCGGCGAGTCCATGGCGCCCACGCGCTACGACCTCAAGCGCCGGATCGGCATCGTGCCGCAGCAGGTGGCGGTCATCGACGAGCTTACCGTGCGCGAGAACATCGACTACTTCTGCTCGCTCTACGTGAACGACCGCGCCCGGCGTCGCGCGCTTGTGGACGAGGCGATCGAGTTCGTGGAGCTCGAAGAATTCGTTCGTTTTCGCCCCGGCAAGCTCTCGGGCGGACTGCTGCGCCGCCTCAACATCGCCTGCGGCATCGCTCACAAGCCTGAACTCATCTTCTTTGACAAGCCCACCGTGGCCGTGGACCCGCAGAGCCGCAACGCCATCCTCAACGGCATCCAGCGCTTGCGCGCCGAAGGGGCGACGGTGGTTTACACCAGCCATTACATGGAGGAGGTCGAGCAGATCTGCGACCGAGTGATGATCATGGACCACGGCCGCGCGCTCGCGCAGGGCACGCCCGACGAGCTCAAGCGTTCCATCCGCACGGGCGAGCGCATCGTGATCGAGCTCGAAGGCCCCTCGGGCCCACGCGCGAGACCGGATTCTCGCGCGAGCGACGGCGGCGCGCTCCCCACCCGCGAGCTCGATCGCCTGCGCGCGCTGCCCCACGTCCTCGACGTCTCGCTCGCCGGCAACCTGCTCACCGTCTCCTGCGAGGCAAGCGAGCACAACCTCACCGACGTCCTCGCGTCGCTACGCGCAGGCAACGCGCGCCTGGGCCGCATCACCTGTGCGCCGCCCACCTTAAACGACGTGTTCCTCGAGATCACCGGCCGCGAGCTTCGTGATTAGGAGAGCGCCATGTGGACCACCTTCAAAGCGACCGTGCGCACGCTGCTGCTCACGCCGAGCGCCGTCGTATGGACGCTCATCTTCCCCATCGTTCTTGCCACGGTGTTCAACTTCATGTTCGAACCCATGCGCTCCACGGGCTCCGTCGAGGCGGTGGACGTTGCCGTCGTCGCCGACGACGCCTGGGAGGATTCTCCCTTCTCGCAGGTAGTCGATACTTTGAGCGAGGCAGGCGAACCCCTTCTCGCCGTTCATCCCGTGGCCGGCGAGAAGGAGGCGCGCGACCTGCTCGCCGAGGGGTCCGTGGCCGGGGCGTACGTCGTCGACGCTGCGGGAGAGTCGACCGCCACGCCCACCGCCAGCGACGCGGGCACACTCCGCATCATCCTCGCCCCCGCCGGGTCCGGCACGAGCAGCGACGCCTCCTACGACATCAATCGAGCCATCCTCGAATCGGTCGCGACCAGCTATCTGCAACGCGTGGCGCTCATCGAAGACCTCGCCGCGCATGACCCGGCGGCGCTGAGCGACCCCACCACCGTGCAAAACGCACTCGGTCTCGGCGTCTCCGTGCGGGAGGTCTCGCTCACGAATGCCCAGCCCGATAGCATGGTGCGCTTCTACTACGCGCTGCTCGGCATGGCCTCGATCTTTGCCGCGCAGCTCGCCGGGGAAAGCGTCTGGCGCCTGCAACCCACCTCGTCAGCCGCCGGCGCGCGGCGCGCCGTTTCGGGCACGAGCCGCATGCGCCTGCTCATCCCCACCATCGGCGCCTGCTGGGCGGTCTCCACCACATTTTTGGCCATCGCCTTTGGTTACATCTGCCTGACCGCGCACATCGACTTCTCGGGACGCGAGGGACTCTGCCTCGTTGGAATCGCGGCGTCGAGCTTGCTTTCCTGCGGCATCGGAGCCCTGGTGGGCGCGTTGCCCGGACGTATGGGCTCAGACTCGCGCAGGGGCATCCTCACGGCGCTCACCTGCTTGCTGTCGCTTTTTGCCGGCCTCTACGGAGAGCCCACGATGGAGCTCGCCGATACCGTCGCACATGTCTTCCCCGCTGCGACGTGGCTCAACCCGGTCTGCCTGATCCGCGACCTGTTCTACACCGTCTACTACTACGACACACTCGTCCCGTTCTCCCTTCGCCTAGCGGCGTGCGCCGGCATCGCAGCCGTGCTGCTTGCCGTATCGGCCGCTTGCATGAGGAGGTCCGCACATGAACATCTGTAAACGGGCGCTCACCATCGCGCTTCGCCACCCGCTCTACCTCATCATCTACATCGGCTTTTTATCGAGCATGGGCGTTGTGCTCATGGGAGAGGTGGGCGGAAGCGGCGCGCGGGAGGCCACCGAGGTTCCCCGCGCCCGCATCGCACTCGTCGATCGCGACGGATCAGCCGTAGCGCAATCGCTCGAGGAGATGCTCTCCCAGACGGACGAGCTCATAACCGTTGCCGACGAGCCCCTCGCCCTGCAGGATGCGCTCGCGACCGGCAAGGCCGACGCCGTGCTCGCTATTCCCGCGGGCTTTGGCGATGCCCTCATGGATGCCGCTCGAACGGGAGGCGACCTGCCCGAGCTCGAGGCGGCGACCGGCGGCGACATGCAGGCGGCGGCGCTGGCATCCCAGCGCGCAAGCCGCACGGCATCGCTCATCGCGAGCCGCGCCGCGCTCACGCCCCACGCGAGCGCCGAGCAGGTGCTGGACGGCATGCGCAAGCTTTCCGACATCGCACCCGCCGTCGACACTATTGAGACGACCGAGGAAAGCACCGCGGCATCGCGCCTGGCGTTCTACCTCACCTTTAGCTCGTACACCGTCACCTCGTCCATCGTCGTGGTCGCCGGCGTGGTGCTCTCCACGCTCAACAAGCCCGACGTGCGGCGGCGACAGCTCGCTGCGCCCGTGAGCAGCTGGCGCATGGGATTCGAGAGCATCGCCGGATGCGCGGTGCTGGCGCTCGGCGTGTGCGCATGGGTCGCACTCGTCGGCATCGGCGCCTCCGGGGCAGGTGCACTGCTTTCGAGCGCAGGTGCGCAGGTGGTGCTCGCCATCGCGTCGCTTTGCGCGTTCGCACTCGTCCCGCTCTCACTCGCCTACACGCTCGCGCAATGCGGCTTTAGGGAGGAGGCACTCAACGCGATCGCCAACCTGGGCGGCATGGTCATGTCGTTTTTGGGCGGGGCGTGGGTGCCGCTGTCGCTCATGGGCGCGAATGTGCAAGCGGTCGCGCACTTCACGCCCACCTTCTGGATGTACGATGCCGTGACCTGCGCGCTCGGCGCCCAAGAGGTGAATGCGAGCGTTCTGGCCGCCGTCGGTATCGACTTGGGTATCATCGCGCTCTTCGCTGTCGCGATCGTGTCCGCGGGCCTTGTGGCCGCCCGCCTGCGCGTGCGCGAGGTCTAACGCACCTCGATGCAGGGACTGTCCCTACATCGAGATGACCGCGGCCGCGTGGACGAACTCACGGAACAGCGGGTGCGGACGCGTGGGGCGGCTCTTGAACTCGGGATGCGCCTGCGTGGCGACAAACCACGGGTGCAGGTCGCGGCGCAGCTCGACCATCTCGACCAGCTCGCCATCCGGGCTCGTGCCGGACACGACCAAGCCGGCCTCCTCCAGCTCCTCGCGGTACGCGCTGTTGAACTCGTAACGATGGCGATGGCGCTCCTGCACCAGCGCCTCGCCGTACGCCTCCGCAGCGAGCGTGCCTGCGACGAGCGCACACGGATACGCGCCCAGGCGCATGGTGCCGCCCTTCTCGGTCACGCCCTCCTGCTCATCGAGCAGGTCGATCACGGCGTGCGCGCACTGCGGGTCGAACTCGGACGAGCTCGCGTCCGCATAGCCCAGCACGTCGCGCGCAAATTCGCACACGGCGACCTGCATACCCAGGCAGATGCCCAGATACGGCACCCGGTGCTCGCGCGCGTAGCGGGCAGCGGTGATCTTGCCGTCGAAGGCGCGCTTGCCGAAGCCGCCCGGCACGAGGATGCCCGACGCGTCGCCCAGCACCTGCTCGACGTTGTCATCGGAGAGTGCCTCGCCATCGACGAGTTCGACCTCCACGTGCTTGCCCAGGTGCGTGCCCGCGTGGTGCAGCGCCTCGATGACGGAGAGGTACGCGTCGGGCAGCTGGGTGTACTTGCCGACGAGCGCGATCTTCACGGGGTCGCCCTCGTTTTCCGCATGGTCCTTCGCAGCGAGGAACCCCTCCCAATCCGCCATGTCGCGCTCGTGCGGATCGAGCCCCAGGCGCTCGCAGACGCGCAGGTCGAAATCTTGCTCGGCCATCATGCGCGGTACATCGTAGATGGACGGGGCGTCCTCGCAGGTGAACACGCAATCCACGTCCACGTCGGTGAACGAGGCGATCTTGGCGCGCACGTCGTCCTCGATATGATGGTCGCTGCGCAGCACGATGATGTCGGGCTGGATGCCAAAGCTCCGCAGCTCCTTGACGGAGTGCTGCGTCGGCTTGGTCTTCACCTCGTGGGCCGCCGCGATATAGGGCACGAGCGAGACGTGGATGTAGCAGACGTTCTCGGCGCCGGCATCCTTCTTGTACTGACGGATGGCCTCGACGAACGGCTGGCCCTCGATGTCGCCGATCGTGCCGCCGAGCTCGGTGATGACCACGTCGGCGTCCGCCTGCTCCTCGACGCCGCGGAACTTGGCCTTGATGGCGTTCGTCACGTGCGGGATGACCTGCACCGTGCCGCCGAGGAAGTCGCCATGGCGCTCGCGCGCGATGAGGTCCTGGTAGATGGCACCCGTGGTGAAGTTGGAGTCGCGCGTGAGGTTCTCGTCAATGAAGCGCTCGTAATGGCCGAGGTCGAGATCGCTTTCGTAGCCGTCCTCGGTGACGAACACCTCGCCGTGCTGGAACGGGCTCATGGTACCCGGGTCCACGTTGAGATACGGGTCGGCCTTCTGCATGGTCACCCGGTAGCCGCGCGACTTGAGCAGACGCCCCAGCGATGCCGCGGTGATGCCCTTGCCCAGCGAGCTGACCACGCCGCCGGTCACGAATATATGCTTTGTCATGGTGTTTACCTGCACTTCCCGTCGAAATCTGCACCGGAGTCCGGCGCTTCCACGGGATTTCAGTGTACTACCCGCCTACCATGACGGTGGGGAGCATGGCGAATTCACGCACTGGAAACGCAAGGCCGTCTAAGATTTGGAACGCAGTTAAGAACAGCCGACGGCATACGACTCCTCGATTTGGGGACGGCCCCTCCATTGGGGGCACGGGAATACGCGACGGCCGGAGAACGGAGCCGGCAAGAGACCGACACTCCAACGAGAGCTCGCGCACGACCTCGCAATCGCGCGCGGCCGCCCGTCACGCCTTCAGCACCGTGCGTTCCACCGCACGGGCGGTAAGCAGGCCATACACCCCCATCAAGACAACGACGAACGTCAGAACACCGCCCACAATGGCGAAGAAGCCCTGCACGCCGAGCGCGAACGTGAGGAACCCCACGAGGAACAAACCGAACACGTCGTGGATGAGCGCGCCGACGAGAGGCGCGACGAAATACAGCCGAACTTGCGACCGCAACGAACGACGCATGTCCGCATGCTCGCACCCGAGTTGCATGAGCACACGATACGCCCGACGCGCGTCCTCCGCACCCGAGAGCTGCTGCAGCGCCAAAACCGCGACGGCGCTCAGCAGGAAAACAGCTCCGTAGAAGATCCCAATGTAACCGATGGGCGCCATCGAAGCGGCAATGCCGCTCGAAAGCATCTCCGGCGTCCGCAACCCCACGCTGAACGCTAAGCCGGCCACCATCATACACAACCCCACGGCAATGAGCACGCATACGCAAGCCAGCGCCATCGAGGAGCTTGAAACCCGCGCCTCAACCTGACGAACAGTGAACGCACGCAGCCCGTCCCAGTACCGACTCTCCGATGCGCGCGCATGCGCTGCCCATCGTGCCACACCCAGCCGGGCGACAAGTGCCGTGGCGAAGCATGCGGCAAGTCCCATGGGGATAATGAACGCGATGAAGTACACAGGCTGAAACACGCACGAGCCCCATACCACCGCGAGCAGACAAGCCGCAAGCACACCTTGTCCCGCCCGAAGTGCGCGCTCGCCCAAACGCATGGTCTCGGGCGCGCGATCGGCGGCCAAAAGATCGATGAGGGGTCTACGTACCACATCGCGGGCACCGTCGACGGCGTTGAACGCGAACACCACCGCAAAGCACGACCCGGTCCACAGGGCGGAACTTGCCGAAAACGTGAAGGAGAGACGCCAGGGAACGTTGAACACGAAGGCCGCAATCGCGCCGAATGCGGGTGACAACCACGCGCCCGCCGCCAAACCGCACGCCAGCGCGCCGGCACCCACGAGCGCCGTCTCGGCCACGAGCACGACCGACACCGCGCCGCGCCCCATGCCGCACAGCTCGTACAACGCAAACTCGCGCTTGCGCCGGCGGAGCAGGAACCGATTGGCATACCGCACCAAGAAGAGGAACACGAGCACGGTGAAGATGGAGAACGCCTGCAGCACGTCGCCCGCACTCCCCAGCACGCCCATCTGCTCGGGCGAGAGACCCATGGCGCGCACGTGGTCGGTCGAGGCAACGAACGAGTACAGCAAACACGCCGCAAAGCCGAGTGTCGCGAAATACACCGAGTAGTCTCGCGCGCTGCGGCGCACGTTGCCGAGGGCGAGCTTGAGATATAGCTGCATGGCGGGTCCTTCCAAAGGTTATTACCGCGCCCATTCTCGCGGGCGCGGCGCTCCCCCGCCATCGATTCTGCTTACATGCGGCGAACGAAAATGTAAGGCTGCCCGCACGTGCGCCGCCGCATCAAATCCGAGTGCCCGCACACGTTCCTGACTCGCGTCGGCGCAGGCAGATTTCTCCTGACATGCGCATACCCCCGGCGCGACCGCACCGGGGGCATGCAAGCATCTCTAGTCGAAAACGCCGCCTACAGCACACCATCCAACATGAGGTTCACCTTGAGCACGTTGACCGTGGGCTCGCCGAAGACGCCCAGGAATCGGCCCTTGGTGCACTGGGCGATGATGTCACGCACCTCGCCTTCGCTCTTGCCGGTAGCCTTTGCCAGGCGCGGTACCTGGTACTCGGCAGCATCGGGGGAGATCTCGGGGTCGAGCCCTGAGCCGGAACACGTCACCAGGTCGACGGGCACGGCATCCATGCTGGCGTCGGGATTGGCGGCGCGAATCTTCTCGACGCGCTCGTCCACAAGCTGCCGGTACTCCTCGCTCGCCGGGGAGAGGTTGGACGGAGCGCCGTAGGCCATGAGCCCGCCGTCCTCCCCCTCGACGATAGTCACGTTCTGGATACGGCCCCACATGTGGTCCTCATCCTCGAAGCTCTGGCCGATGAGCTCGGAGCCCACGATCTTGTCGTCGACCTTGATGAGAGAGCCGTTCGCCTGATACGGGAACGCAACCTGGGCGATGCCAGTCACGACGAGCGTATAGCCCAGGCCGCAGACAACGGTAAACAGCGCGAACACACCCAGTGCACGCGATGCAACGCCTTTGAACATACAAACCTCCACTTACATAATGCCGCAGAACGCGAGCAGCATGT
>OBJP01000501.1_pt1 | contig 27850 bp, 37 predicted proteins | sample 1519821 | NCBI WGS metagenome assembly OBJP01 (sample SAMN04209218, study PRJEB22552) | human gut metagenome | biome: gut; material: feces | host: Homo sapiens | place: USA: Oklahoma | reverse complement strand
GAGAATGGAAGACTTTATTGCGGAGGAATGACTAATGCCAAAAACAGAAGAAACACGCTTGCGAAAAGGCGACACGATCAAATGCGCTGATGCAGAGGATTGCGTGAGGACAATGAATGAATTGGCGGTCTGTGGGATAGAGACGGATTTCCTGTATGAAAAAGATGGAGAGAGCGGTTTATGGTTGGAAATAACGGGAGGAAAATTAGATGGATGAGAAGAAAGTTAGAGAAGCGATAGAAAGAATACACAAAATGCGAGATGCGTACAATGCAACATTGCGCTCACTTCCGCAGAAAACGAGAGAAAGAAGTGATTATAACAATTATGTCGATGCATTTCTAGTAGCAATCGAAGCATTAGAAAAGCAGTTGCCGAAGAAAGTAGAAAACTGGAATGGACAAGCGTCGTGTCCTAGATGCAAAAGACTGTTTGGAAATATGGCAGATATAGAAATGTTTCGTTATTGGGATTCTGATTGCTGCAATCATTGTGGACAGAGATTAGATTGGAGTGAGTAACATGGAAGAAATTAGAGTCGGAGACATAGTGATGTGCGTTGAATATCCAGGTAATCCATGCGGAATAGTGGTTAAACAGTATCGTCCGACAGCATGCGGACAGCAGACAATGATTAAATGCAATGACGGGCGGTTATTCCACGCACCAACAAGTGATTTTAGAAAGATAAGGTAATTGGAAGGGGAAAGGAATAATCATGATAGGAAAATGCAAAGCACCAAACACATGTGTATGCAAATACGAACATTGTTGCATAGAATGCCCAGAAAATGATATTTGCAATATGCAGTGTGTAGATAAGGACAGATATGAGTATTGTGTGGAGTGTCCGGAATATGAGGAGGAGTAGTGATGAAAAAATATGATATTTTAATTGCGAAATTGTATGCGTGCTGCGGAAATCAAGAAGAGTTTCCACGCGAGCCGATTACCATTGATACTAATAAAATGAGCGAGTTATTGGAAGGTGTATTTATAAAAGCAGGATTGTTGGAGGTGGAATGATGAAAATAATGATAACTATATTGCGCAAAAATGGAGAATGCAGAACTTGGACAAATGCAAGTGCGGAAGAACACGTATCAATGGGGCTTACAGTTCACGCGGAAAGCATCAAAAGATGCGCGGAATCGTGGGGAACAGAGACAGATGAGGTGCTGAAAGTAATAAGAAAAGCACTGGAAAGCGAGGAATAACATGGACATCATAATCACAATCGCATTCCTAGCCCTGTACTACATCCTGGGGCTTGGAACAGTGATTACTTTAAAAACAGGAATCGAAGAGGAAGTAGAACTTGAAGGAGCAGATTACCTTCTGGCTGGAGGATTCCCAATACTGCTATTTGTGGTGTTTTTAGATTGGATTGTGCGAAAGATAGTGAGGTAAGAAAATATGAAAAAATTTAATTGGAATGAATTTAAAAATAAAGACAATAAGATTGCAGTGCACTGCAAGACCGAGGAAGAGGCGAAAGATTTCTGCAGGCAGATGCACGGACAAGGGATGAAGTGGCGTAACGGAGAAAGCTATTTGAAAAATACAAATTACTATATGCACAACGAAGGAATGTGTTATTACGGTGATGGAGAATGGTCATTTTTAGATATTGCAGAAAATTACAATTATAAAATACTGGAATGGAGTGATTACATGCAGAAAGAATTTACAAAGTCAGATCTAAAAGACGGAATGGTGGTGGAATACAGACGCAAGGACTATGGAAAGAGAATGGTGGTTGGAAATATGCTAATTGGAGAAGAGGGGAGCCATAGACTCGAAGCCTACGAGAATGACTTAACACAAGGATATGCAGAAAGCCAACTTAGCATCATCAGAGTGTATAAGATTAAAAATGAAAGAAACTTCAAACATATTATGGATGATGATAACCTCGAACTCATCTGGGAGCGCAAAGAGCCAAAGAAGATGACAGTGGAAGAAATGCGGAAGAAGTTGGAAGAGTTGACGGGAGAACAGATTGAGGTGACGGCATGAGAGGAACCTTAAAGCACAGACGCAGCGCAAAAGAAATGAAACGGGATCGAGAAGATCATTTTGCTGATCTGGCTGAACATGAACCAACAGAAGAAGCGAAGAGACGGATGCAGAGACAGGCATACAAGACACACACGGTGGAAGATTTCCTGAAAAAGGTGGGAATAGATACGAAAAGGAGCGTTGTGGATGAAAAATGAAGAATATTGCATAGAGGGATATAAGGCACTTGCGGCTGCAGTAGTGAGTAAGGCGGTACAGGATTATAGGCTTGCATTGCGAGAGTTATACAGGAGACCACACAACAGGGATGCACAGCACACGAAAAAGGAATGCGAAATATTTTTCCGGAGGGATATTGGACTATACTCCGATCTGGACGGAGAAGCAATTATAAAGGCGGTACGGGAAAGAGTAGAAAAGGAGATGAGACGTTGAAGCAGGAATACTTTAAAAACTACAAGAGCAATAAATCGGAGCTTGAGTCCTTGGAAAAAGTACTGGACAAGCTTAAAGCAAAAAGGGAAGATATCCCGATTGTTGCCGGGAAGGTGTCGAAATCAGCAGATGAGTTTCCGTACATAGAGCAGAGAGTGACGGTGGAAATGAGGGAACCGAGAGCGTCTGATGAAGTAGAGGAGAGAATCCGAAAGAAAGAAGCGAGAAAGAGAGAGGTTGAACACCAGATAAAAGCCGTAGAGAGATTTATCGGTGAGATGCCAGAGGGAAGAGACAAAGATGTAATGGAGATGCTTTATCTAGATGGAATGACGCAAGAAGAGGTTGGGAAAATGCGTGGATACACCAAAGGGAGAATATCGCAGATAAACGCGAAATACACAAAAGATTAAACACATTAAACTTTTTGCTATGTTACAATTATAATGTAATCAGTGTATGGTTACGGAATAAATTAACTTTTTCCAACATGTACACTGCCGGACTTTCACCCTTTCTCGTCTGGCGGTGTTTTCATGTGGAGTATAGCATCAATGGTAGATGCGCAGGGTCGCGCCCTGTGTCCTTGGTTCGATTCCAAGTGCTCCGCTTTGCGATGTGAGTATACAGGCTGCACAGCTGAGGTCTGTTCTGGGAGTGCACACCGGACTTACATTGCAATGGTACCAAAACGCAGATATCCGCAGATCTGCAAAACAAACAAAAATAGATTCAGCAATCTATATTTAGTGTCAGTACCCGAGTGCGGATAGGGTAAAGGATGTCGATAAAGGGCATCCTACGGGTGTATAGCTCAGTTGGTAGAGCAATCGGCTGTTAACCGATGTGTCGTAGGTTCGAGTCCTGCTATACCCGCTGTGGACTACTGCAAGGTTCCTCCTTTTTCTTATAAATTTTGATTGTGTATTTGGTTATTTTGGTTTTTGTTGGCATTTGCAATCCTTTCGAGCAGTAGTCCTAAATATCAAAAGTATAAATTAGCACTCGACGCTTGCAAGCGCTAATTCTGGGTGTTATTATTAATAATAACGACAAGTATATATAATAAACAAAACTGTAATGGAGGAAAAAGATGAAAGACTGGGAAATTTTGCTATTGTGCATTTGTGAATGGATTGAAACCGGAAAAAATCCAGGGGAAATGAAAGCGAAAGATATTGAAATTGAAGATGGAAAGATGATGGGGGTAAATGAGTACAAAGAGGCGGCACGAGAGTTGAATAGAAGGGGATATTTGCCCAATTATGCAGAAACGGGAGATATAATTTTCTTGGGAGCTGAAATCAGCGGGTCCGCTATTAAAGAAATTGATAATATTATGGAACGGTATAAGAACTTTTACTAGGATTAAGAGGCGCTTCGGTGTCTCTTTTTTGTGCTAAAAATTAACAGATTGGAAGGTGGTGAAGTGGCAGGTTATGATAACATAAAAGATCATGGATTTGATAAGAAAACCGCGGAGGAACGGCGGGAGTTAGCAATAAAAGCGGGTAAAGCAAGTGGTGAAGCAAGAAGAAGGAAAGCGAATTTTCGGAAGACGCTGAACATGCTGCTTACCGCTGAAATAGATAGTGAAGAATGGAAGCCGGTTCTGGAGTCACTTGGTGTTGAGTGCACTCTGGAATCGGCTCTTTTGATGGCACAAATCAAAAGAGCGCTGAGCGGAAATACACAGGCAGCTACATTCGTAGCGAAGTATGCGGGGCAATCGCCGGAACCGGATGAGAACAGACGCAACCGAGAAGCAGATACAGAATTGAAACGGGCAAATGCAGATAAGCTGAACCGAGATTGCAGTAGTGAGGATGAAACGGAAGGGGTAGAGATTATCAATGATGCAGACAAAGAAACAGGTTAGAATATCAGATCTGATCATTCCGAAATATCTGCCTTTATTTAATGATAAACAGCATAAACATATTATCCTGACATCTGGCCGTGCCGGTACAAAATCCAGTTATGCAGGAGTCAGAGGAATCTTCCAGTTAGTGGATGATGCGAATGGTTCAGCAGTAGTTCTTCGCAAGCATCACAATAAGCTGCGGAAAACAGTGTACAAAGAAATGCTTCGGGGCATTAACCGGCTAGAAATCCCCAAGTCATATTTCAAGATCGGAAAATCACCGATGGAGATCACGTATAAAAAACACAATACAACGATGTATTTCTCCGGTTCTGATGGAATTGACGATACAAAAGGTATCATCGATGAGGACAAGCCGATAAAGCTTGTAGTATTGGATGAGCTGACAGAGTTCTTTGATGACGGGGAAGGGGAAGATGAACTGGCGAATATAGAAGCAACGTTCGTCCGTGGAAACAAAGCTGGTTTCCAGATGATCTATCTTTACAATCCGCCGAAGAATCCGAATGCTCCGATCAACCTCTGGTGCAAGAAGATGGAAGAACGGGAAGACTGCATCCATATTCACACAAGCTATAAGGATGTTCCGGTTGATTGGTTGGGACAGGATCTGATTGATTCTGCGGAAGCTATGATGCGAGCGGATATCAAGATGTACCGATGGACATGGTTGGGCGAGCCTACTGGAGTGGATGACTTGATCTACTATATGTTTTCAGCAGAGAAGCATATTTATCAGCCAGAAAATTACACCGAGGAAGAGAAACGAAGCATTGGGGAAATCGGAATTGGAGTGGACTACGGTCAGCAGAATGCAACAGTCTATGAAGCGTTCGGCATTGACTATCAAAATCAGGTCCTGCGTGGAATCGATGAGTACTACTATTCCGGGCGAGAAAGTGGCACACAGAAATCTCCTTCGGAGTATGCACAGGATATGAAAACATTCTGTGACAAGATAGAACAGGAGTATGACCGTGTAGTCAGCTACATATTCGTGGATCCATCGGCAGCAGGTCTGATTGAGGAAATACGGAGAGTCATCCCCCATATACCGGTTATACCGGCGCAGAATGATGTCAAGTTGGGGATCAGCCGTGTGCAGAAGTTGTTGTCTTTCGGAAGAATGATCGTCAGCGAGAAACAGAAGATGCTGATCAAGGAGTTTGGACTTTATCAGTACAATACAGATGGAATTAAAAAAGGCGTTGAGATACCGGTAAAAGAGAACGATCATGCACTTGATGGAACACGCTATTTATGCGTTGGAATGTGGAACCGGATTAAATTTATGTTGCCAATATCAGAAAGAGGTGAGGAACGTTGATACAGTATGAAACTATAAAACAGGCAATGGGTGTGGATGTTGCGGTATCCCAGAGAATGGCACAGGCAATCTATCGTTGGGCGAAGATGTATATCAACGAATCCCCCTGGCTGAATGATGATGTAAAGGGACTGAACCTCCCGGCAGCAATCTGCTCCGAAATGGCAAGACTGGTGACAATGGAATCCAGCATCAATATTACGGGCGGAAGCAAAGCTGAAATGATTAAAGAGGGGATACAGCCGTTTCTAAATGAGATTTCAAACTACACAGAGTTTGCCTGCAGTACAGGCGGTGTGGTCTTTAAACCGTATTTATCCCAGAAAGGGATTGAGATAGATGTAGTGAGAGCCGGTGACTTTTATCCGGTAGAGTTTAACAGCGCAGGAGAGATTACAGCGGCTATCTTCCCAGAATTTAAGCGCGCTGGAAAGAATCTTTATACAAGACTTGAATATCACGCATTACAGGGCGATAGATACAGCATTGTGAACAAAGCTTTTATCAGTAAGAAAGCAATGGTAAAAACGGATGATATCGTAAATCTCGGACAGGAGATCAATCTGGAAGAAGTACCGGAATGGTCAGATATTGCCCCTTATGTCGAGTTTCAGAATGCGGACAGGATGCTGTTTTCTTACTTTAAGATTCCATTGGCAAACAATACAGACATCCATTCTCCTCTTGGTGTATCGATCTATGCAAGAGCCGTGAATCAGATTCGGGATGCTGATGAGCAGTATGGAGCAGTGCTGTGGGAATACAAATCAAAGGAAACTGCGATTCAGGCAGCAGACGAATTCTTTCGGAAGAATCGACAGGGAGAAGCTATCCTGCCAAAAGGGAAAGAACGGCTTTACCGGGCAATGGGACCGAATGTGATGAGCAGGGATGGAAATCCTTTTTTTAATGCGTATTCGCCGGAGATTCGGGATGAGAGTTTCTTCAACGGGTACAACAGGATCATACAGAAAGTAGAGTTTAACTGTGGTCTGGCTTATGGAACTCTTTCAGATCCACAGGTAGTGGATAAGACAGCAGAAGAAATTAAGGCCAGTAAGCAACGCTCTTACGCAACGGTAAAATCTATTCAGAATAGCCTTGGGAACGCACTTGAGAATCTTGTGGCAGCAGTGGAAGTATGGATGTCGCTTGGTAGCATTTCTGCAGACGGAAAGGTAGAAGTATCCTGCAGTTGGGATGATTCCCTTGTAACAGACAAGAAATATGAGACAGAGCAGCTCCGTGCTGATTTTAGTATGGGAGTTGTTGGTCCTGTAGAGTATCGGATGAAGCGTTTCGGTGAAACGGAAGAGCAGGCGATCAAGATGCTGAAACAGGCATCACAATTTAGCCAGGAAGATACAATGGAATAGGGTGTGAGGATATGCAGCCAAAGGAAATGGAGCACCTGCCACTGCAACTTGAAAAAATGTTTCTCGAATTACAGAACCGCATTATGAGAGATGTAGTCAGGAGGATTAAAAAGACAGGTGGAATTACATCTACAGCGGATTATCAGTTGAACAGAATACAGATCATTGGAAATTCTACGGAGTTCATTGAATCAGAAATCAAACGTCTTTCAGGGCTTACTGATCCGGAGCTGTGGGAGATTTATGATACTGTAATCGAAAAGGATTACACCAGAACAAAAGAAATCTACGAACAGGTAAATGCCCATTTTACACCTTATGAAGATAATGAGCAGATGCAGACATGGGCGAAAGCAATTCTAAGCCAGACGAAACATGAAATCCAGAATATCACACGATCAATGGGATTTGCTTTGGATTACGGAGGAAAGAAAGTATTCACTCCATTTTCGGAGTACTATCAGAAGTATCTTGATCGTGCATGTATGGACATTGTAACCGGAGCGTTCGATTACAATACCGTTCTCAGGCGTGTAGTAAAGGAAATGACAGCCAGTGGGATACGGACAGTAAATTATGCGTCAGGATATGGAAATCGGGCCCCTGTGGCGGTCAGACGAGCTGTCATGACGGGTGTACATCAGCTAGCCGCCCAGATTAACGAACAGGTGGCAAAGGATTTGGGGACAGATACCTATGAAGTAACGTGGCATGCCGGACATAGACCTTCTCACTGGTGGGGAGGGAATGCGTACACAAAGCAGGAGTTAATCTCGATCTGTCGTTTGGGAGAGGTAGATGGTCTGTGCGGAGCTAATTGTAAGCATAGTTACTTCGCGTTCGTAGACGGTGTGTCTGTCAGAACGTACACACCGGAACAATTGAGGGAAATGGAAGCAAATGAACAGGTCGCAAGGTCTTATCAGGGAAAATCATACAACGCCTATGAAGCTCAGCAGCGGCAGAGAGCACTTGAAACCAGAATGAGAAAGCAGAGAAGTGACATTGATCTTCTAAAAAAGGGAAAAGCCAGCCAGTTGGACATACAGGCAGCCCAAGCAAAGTATCTGAACACACTCCGGGAATATCAGGGGTTTTCTAAAAAGATGGAGCTTCCAGAACAGATGCAGAGAGTGTATATGGATGGACTCGGAAGAGTGTTGCCGGGAAGATGGTTTGGATCTAGGGCATCCGATAAAAAGTTCTTGCACGAACAGTTGTCGTATATGTATAATGGAGAAAAACAGTTCATACCGGCAAATACAGTGTTTCAAAACGTGAAAATTATAGCTGGAACAGGAAGCAAAACGGAATTAAGAGTTGCGGGGCGGCTGGCAGAGAGATATGGTGGAGTTGCAAGCGATTGGAGCAAATGTGCAGGAAAAATAGAAAGCGGAAAGTATATATTCGATATTCACTGGTATGAAAAGGGCGGCAAACAGTACGAGGCGAAGTTAAAGGTAAGAAAGGAAAAATTATGAAGCTGAGATATATAGGGGAATCATTTGGAGTAGATTCTTTAACGAATGGAAAAATATATGAAGCAAGTGAAGAGTCTGGAATGTATCGTGTCATTGATGACAGCGGAGAAGATTATTTGTATTCAAAAGAGAATCCGGCACCACTTGATGGCAGCAGTCCAGGTGGACGTTGGGAAATTGTAAAAGAGTAATACCATTTATTCTTAATTGAGTGAGTGGTATTTTTTATATCAAAATAATAAATCAGCATCTATCCAGAGTGGTAGGTGCTATTTTTATACGCTTTCCTCAATTTTGGGGACAGTATTTGTCCGATCAACCCTCAAGACATTTAAACTGCGGGAAATATCCCCTGTGGCATGGGAGAATAACTGCCACGGCCGGCGGAGGCACCGCGATAATAAACAGTGGTCAAAGAAAGGAATAAAGATGCAGTTAAGAGACGTATTAGGAGAAGAGCTTTTCGGACAGGTAGATGCAAAGATTCAGGAACACAACAACGGAATCGAGGATAAGCTGAAGCACGTCAGATTTGTGGATTTATCAGAGGGAGGCTATATCAGCAAGGAAAAGTACCAGAGCCTTGAGACGAGAGCCAATGGACTGGAGACACAGCTCGGTGAAGCAAACACTACAATCAAGTCCTACAAAGACATGGATATTGACGGAATCAAGCAGTCTGCCGCTGACTGGGAGAAAAAGTACAACGAAGACACGAAAGCGCTAAATGACCAGATTGAATCAGACAGAAAGATGTTTGCAGCAGAGCGGTTTTTGGATACTCAGAAGATTAAATCTCCTTTATCCAGAAAGACAATCTTACATGAGTTTCTGGAACAGAAGCTGGAGTTTAAAGATGGTGCTTTTATTGGCGCAGATGAGTACATGAAAGGCGTCAAAGAGAAATATCCAGATGAGTTCGAACAGGAAGAACCGGATGGAGGAAAAAAGACGTGGGTAAGAGGAACTCATGGTACTTATAGACCGGAAACAAAATCCGAAGAAGAAGCTTACCTCTCAAGAAAATATGGAAACAACAAATATGCGAAATAGAAAAGGAGAATGACAGAGTATGAAATATGGCGGATATAATGTAAGTGAAAAATACAGTTCAATCGTTGCACCAAATTTTTATTTTGATGCAATTTTTCAGCCGGGAATGACATTTAACGATCAGTATCAGGGAGATGCGGAAGGAGCGGGAGCAGTAAAAGTATTCCGTCTGGCTGCTAAGGCTGCAAAAGATCCGAAAAAGCCAGCATCTGACTTTGAGCATGGAACTGCAGGAAATGAACTGATTTCAGTATTGATGAACAATTCACAGCAGGAATCAACAAAAATCTACAATGTACAGGCGAGTGCCGTACCGTTCGATACAGCGGATGCTCATCTCGCACAGTCTACACAGGTTTGCAAAGAAGGGTGGCAGCAGTCTGGTCTTGCATGTCTGGTGCACGAAGGAACTGCAATGGAAGACACAGAAGCGATTACAACGTCCAACATTATCAATAAGATAATCGCAGGAAGAAAAACAATCCGGAAGCAGAAAGCGTCCGCGAATGTGGTCATGGCATCTGTAGAGACATACAGTACGATGCTGGAAGTTGCAGGGGACAAATTTACTCCGGTAACGAATGACGAGATCATCCGTACCGGACAGATGGGATATTACCTCGGAATGCTGTGGGTAGAATGTAATATGCTTGATCTGACATCGGCAGCAAAATACTACGATTATACAGAAACGCTTCAGACAGAAGATCTGTCAAAGGTAGAGTATATCATGTATGACTGGAGAGGACTGCATATCATTGACCTGTTATCTATGGCAAGACTGAAAGACTCTGAGAACTTCAACGGAACTCTTGCACAGGTGGAAATCTGTACCGGATACCGTCTTGGAGATAAGAACTACGCAGTTGTAAAAAAAAAGGCCTAGATGACGATTTGGCACAAGTAGGAACTGCGAAAGTAGGCAAGGCAAAAGTAGGAAAAGTAAAATAGGAGGTATAAGTTATGGCATATACACCAACTACATGGAATAATGATGACGTTATTACAGCGGAGAAACTGAATAAGTTAGAGCAGGGCGTTAAGAACGAGCAGGTTGGACCAGCAGGACCAGCAGGACCGGCGGGACCAGCAGGGGCAAAAGGCGAAAAAGGCGAAAAAGGCGATCCGGGTGCGCAGGGACCTGCTGGAACAAGTTACACTCTTCCAGCAGCAAACAAGACAACGCTTGGTGGCGTAAAACAGATGGCTTTGATCGCAGATTTGTCCACAGAAACAGGGGCTGATTTAAAAAATAAAATCAATGCAATTCTTGCTGAAATGAAAAAACAGGGTATCATGGCGAATTCGTAAGGAGGAATAGGCGTTGATACGTGTAGATTTTCAGTTTTATGTAGAAGAATACAATGGAATTATAATCGAGGATGAATGGTCATTGAAACAGCCGATCTTGAAAGCCAATACTTATCTGAATCAGATTATGCATTTGCAGCCGACTGAGGATGAGATGGAGTTGGTGAAGCTTTGCCTGTGTGAACTTTCTGACATGATCTATCAGGATGATATGAACCGAATGGAACACGGAGGAAGGGAAGTGCAGTCGGAGAATACAGACGGATATTCTGTGAATTACGCAACAGAAGCAGAAGCGGGAAAGATTGCAGTAGACGCTCTGCAAACAAAGATCTACGCGGTCATTCGCCGATATCTGGCTCATACCGGCTTATTATACCTGGGGGTGAATACAAATGCTTACGAATGCTAAGATTACGATATTCAATCAATGGCCAGATCGGGAGAGTAGGAAGATGGTGTTTATTCCTCATGCCATCCCTAAGGTCTGGTTTCATACAAACCAGAAAAGTACCGTAGGGGAAAATGGATTGAGAAGCGCGGATGAGTATCAGATTCGGATTCCGTATACAGAATGCGCTGACTGGATCACTCCGGATGCGTTCAACCGGTTAACAGCAGTGTATGGGAAATGGACTGTGCGGAATGGTGATTTCTTTATCCTGGGAGAATGGGATGGAGGAAATGTCACCGGAATAGAAGATATCAGGAAAAGGTTCTCTGGAACGATTGGGAAAGTGCTCAGTCATTCCGAGAACTTTTTTGGTTCTTCTAAGCATATCAGGATAGGTGGTGGTTCTTAATGGCGAAGATCAGGCTGGATATAGATCCGGTAGATAAAATTCTACTGAAGAGAAATCTAAATAAGAACGGAGCAGGGCAGAAGTTCTTCACCCATGAAGTAAGACGGCTGTCTACACCATATGTGCCGAGATTAAGTGGTAACCTGTCAATGAAAAGTGTGACGGAAACAGCATCCTCTATTATCTATGACACTCCTTATGCAAGGCGGCGGTACTACGAGAATAAGGGAAAAAATAGGTCTAAACATGCTCGTGCCGGTAGCCACTGGACAGAACGGATGTGGGCGGATCGCGGGAAAGAAATTGTACAGTCTGTTGCGAAATATTGTGGAGGTAAGGCGAAATGAGCATAACAAACCAAGTGGCGGAGTTTATTGCCGGGTGCCCGTTTCTGCAGGAGTTTCAGGAGATGTTCCCTGTTGTGAATGTAGATATGTTGGAGGAAGATGTGACTGCATACAGTATCGAAAGTACGCCAGCAGAACCAATCTTAAAGCGGTACGCAAACGGCGATACTGTCAGGCAGTATGTATTTTCATTATGTTCCAGAGTACTTTATGGAGACGAAGAAAACAGAGACACTTCGGAATTCTATGAGAAATTTGCAGACTGGTTGGATGAGTGTACAAAAGCAGGTGCTCTTCCGAATCTGACGGGGAAACTGCAAAGCAAATCTATTCGGGCAACAACAGACGGATATCTGTACGATGCACAGGAAACAAAGTGCCAGTACAGGATACAATGTCAATTTATTTATTATAAACGGAGGTAGTGAAAGTATGAAAATGAATATTCAGTTTTTTGCGGAATCAGGCGAGACTGGTGTCGTAGGAAGATGGCAGCATCCGGGATATCTGGATGTTTCTAAAGATCTGAGCGGGACTTATGAGCTTCTGGGATTTGGAGTGACTCAGTTGGATGATTCTCCATCTGCGCAGCCAACTTCCAAAAGATATGTCAATCAGAAGTCAGCAACACAGAGAATCGGTTCTTATGAATGGACCGCACCATTGGAGTTTGACCTGATCCGCTCCGAAAAAGCAATCGAATTTATTGCAGATATCGGAGAAAATGAAAAGACAGGGACGGATGCAGAAACTTATTATGTGAAGGTGTTCATGGAAAAGCCTGTGGCAGAACAGCAGAATAAGTTTTATGCAAAGAGAAGAAAAGTAGCCATCGAGGTGTCAGATTTCTCGGACAACGATGGTGAGATTCAGGGATCTGGAAATTTACTTGGTGTATCTGACTGGGAAGATGGACAGTTTGATACATCTACAAAGAACTTTACGGTGGGGGAAGTATAATCCCCGCCGATAATGCCTTGGTTGGCGTGGGAGTAGTAGGTAAGGCAAGAATTGGAAAAGGAAGGAGCGCAAAGCAATGATTATCAATGGAGTAGAATTGGAATTCAACCTGTATGATCTGGAGAATCCAGAGTTGAAAGAACGATATAGAGCTGAGTTAGAGAAGATGAAGCATGTTGCAGAAGAGCTGCCAGAAGGAACAGAACTGGAGCAGAATAGATTTCTGTGTGGCAGAGTGAAGCAGATGTTTGATGTTGTATTTGGAGAGGGTACGGGTGATTGTGTATGCGGAAAAGGAAATGACCTGCTTACTTGTATGGCAGTTTATGAACAGTTGATTACAGAGCAGATCAGACAGGATAATCAGTACAATGAGATTATGGGAAGATTGGAAATGTTATCAAAGGGAAATGCTCTTGTAGAAAAATGATGAATCTCTTAATAGAAAAATTTCCAGAGTTTTTGATCGTGAATGGTGTGGAGTGTCCTGTAAAATGGGATTTCCGCACTGTTTTAAAATGCAATGAAATCATAGAAAGTGCAGAAGAATTGACGGGAGATTCCTTACTGAAAGTGTTGCTGCTGTTCTACAGAGATTGTGATTATTTCACGGAAGAACACGTGGATAAAATGTTCTGGTTCTTTTCCTGCGGAAAGGAGCAGTCAAAGAAGAAATTTCCGAGAAAGATCGCAGGGGTCAATGATAAGCAACCGTTTGACTTTCAAGAGGATGCAGGACTGATCTATGCCGGTTTCATCCAGCAGTACGGAATTGACTTGCAGGCAGAAGAGATGCACTGGTGGAAGTTTATGCTGCTTCTGGAGAATCTGGGAGAAGATACAAGGCTGTCAAAGGTTATTGAGTACCGTACAATGGACGTGTCGAATAAGAACCTCTCAAAAGAGGAAAGAGAGTTTTACCGGGCAATGCAGAAGTATTACGGTCTTAATCAGGCACCGGCTATGGATGACCGGACAAGGCAGATTGAAGATGCGCTTCTCAACGGCGGTGATGTGAGTGAATTGCTTCGTACGAAAAACGTACGAACGTAGAGAGTGTGTGTAAAGGTGTGGCGAAGTGCTGCACCTTATTTTGATACTTGAAATTGCTAGTCAGCAGAGAGTATTGAATTTCGACTCCTAAATTTTGAGGAGTCCACATATATAGAGTCCATAATAAGTGCAGCGGAAAATTCCGCTCTATTTTTGCTTGGATTCATCATCAATGTAAAAATTTAAGTGGAAAGGATACGAAATAGTATGAAACTAAAACTTGTGAAACATGGAGAATTTTTAGGGACAGTATGTGATTTTTATGTGGATGAGGAAAACAACATCTATATGAGCAGGACACAGATTGGATATGCGTTAGAGTATAAAAATCCAGCCCATGCGATTTTGGTAGTACATCAAAGACATAAAGAACGCTTAGATAAATTCAGCGTAGAAGTAAGGTCATCACAATTTGAGACCCCCTTCAATGGAGTAGGTAAGGATAAAAAAGCATTTCTTTACGAAGAAAGAGGAATATATGCTATTTGTGGATATTCAAACAAAGAGATTGCAGAAAAGTTTAATGATTGGGTATATGAAACTATTTCGGCTATCAGAAAGAACGGTTATTACATATCTTCTGAAAAAGACAGCAAATGGCTTGGAATCCGTAATGAATCTAAGCAAGCAAGGCGATATGAAACAGATCAGATTAAACTATTCATAGAGTATGCAAAAGAGCAGGGAAGCAAACATGCGGATCGATACTATCTAATCTTTACCAAACTGATAAATAGCAAAGTCGGATTGCATGGTGGTCAACGTGATGATATCTCACAGGAAACGCTTTTGGAATTGAAAACAATGGAAACCCTTGTGAAAATGAGAATCCGAAAGTTGATGGAGAAGGAAACTCCATACAAAGAGATTTATCAGAAAGTAAGGAAGATGGTGGAAGAGTTCTGAATCGAGCTGAAAATTTTGCAGCCAACATTAAAGATTTTTGGAAGTCTGAAAAACGGACATCTGAGATGTTTCCCCAACAGGTTGGGGAAGGATGATGGAGTAAGAATGCGCTTTCCACAGTTGTGTGGAAAGAATTAGCCGAGCTCAAAATTGAGCCGGGCGATTTCTCACTCCATTCCATCCTTGCGATTCCACAATCCTCACGGTATAATGAGTATGTGGTGAATGGTATAGGGTAGGAGGAAGGTTATGAAGAGAGTACTAAGTGTCTTGCTGGCAGCAGTTCTTTGTGTGGGGATGCTGACTGGATGTGGGGAGAAGAAAGAGGGAAAAGAAGAGTCCAAGAAAGCTGAAAGTGCGGAAAAAACGAGCGAATCAGATCAGAAAAGACTTAATAATCAAGCAGAGATTACAAGCAATATTGCGGAGATTGTAACTACGCAGTTGCCAGAAAATATGATGAGAGCAGGTATTGTCGAGAGTCCGGAACTTCAACTTAAGGATACGAAAGTGGATGAAAATATTTTCACTGTATCGTACAACAGTACTACTGGAGTGGAATTAGCCTTTACATATGATCTGGATAAAGAAAAATTGAAGAGGTTATCCTTATCAGCAGGAGAAGGGGAACTTGATGAATATGCAGAATTGCTTACAGGGATTATATATCTGTCAGAATTTAAGTTTTCTGATGATGAAATAGAGCAGATAGCCAGTATGGTGTCAAATGAAATTACGGAGTTAGAAATAGGTGATTACAAAATTAAGCAAGTATCTTTTCCAAGTCCGTTATTTAGTATAGCTCCAAAAACATCATAATAATTTATGAAATACAAAATACGAACGATGCCACCTACATAAGTAGGTGGTTTTCTTATACCAAATTTTAAGGAGAACATAAATGAAGTTAATTGAATATTGGGGAGGAGTCCTTTCAGGGCATGTTCCTGATCTCCCCGGAAAGAACAGAAAGACATGGCGAAATGCTGTGTCTTATTTTAATTCCATAAGGTAGGATGGGAAAATTTTGAAAAACCTCTTGACATCTTGCTATACGATTGTTATATTAAATGTGTAACCGTTAAATAAATAATTGTGTAACCAGAAAGGAGAAGCGAGATGTCACCAGCAAAAGGGAGGCCGCCGTCAAAGAATCCGAAAAATATTGACACGAGGATAAGACTATCAGAGCAAGAAGCGAATATGCTGGAGTTTTGTAGTAGTAAAACCGGATTAACAAAGGCGGACATCATAAGAAGAGGTATTAAGAAAATTTATGATGAAATCGTACTTGACAAATTCAAACAATAGAAAAAAGAGATTCGCCCACCTACCAAGTTTAACGAATCTCTAATGAAAAACACAACGAAAAGGTTGTGCTATTTATAATATAACACATCCTTTTCGTGAAATCAATGAAAAGGAGAAATTTTATGTACAATTTCTATGTATTAGATGGAAAGAAACTGATCGATTACAAGCCGAAAAGAGAACACTACGCAAGAGCGTTGGAGCGAATTACAGATGCAAATGGCGGTTATGATTTAGAAAGACTCTGGCAGGAAAGACCGGATCAATTCAAACAAATATTATACCTGTCCATTAAATTTATTGAACATGTTTTTGACAATAATTCTGACTGCTCTCAACAGGAAACACAATCGTGGTTCTTCATTGTAGAATTTATCAATCAGATGGTTGCAAAAATCACACCGAGACAGTTCATGGAGATATTTCCTATTGCCAAGGACTATGATGGTGAAAAATATGGGTGTAAAGATTATTTCTATACCAAAGATTATATGGCACGTTTGGGATATGATGCACCTATCGGAGAGGAAAAAGCCAGCGAGTTTTTACTGGAGTACTGGAATCCTCACATTATGGAATACGCAATTCATTGGATGGGAATCATCAATCAGATGCACCGTCTAAATGGTGGACGTGATATTTTCGTAGAATTCATGGAAGAACAAGGTATTTCTATTCCTACCTATCATAAGGAAGGAAATTATCTGGTGAATAACGAAACAGGTGAGAGATATAAAGTTCAGAAGCCAAAAAGAAGATTGAGAAAATTGTTTAGTGTAGTTTCAAATAAGTAGGAGGAATCGATCATGGGAAATAACGTACAAGTATTTAATAATAAGGAATTGGGATTACAAGTAAGAACGTTGCCAAATCCAGATGGAAGTATTTCTATTAGTGCAGAAGATACTGCAATTGGATTCGGATGGTGTAGAACTGAAAAGAGAAATGGGAAAGAGTATACATCTATCAGATGGGAAAGAATGAATGGTTTTAGCGAAGAATGTGGCTTCGCCCACAAGTGGGCGAAAGATGATTACATTCCAGAATCACTGTTTTATCGTCTTGGAATGAAGGCAAGCAACCCAGCAGCTGAAAAATTTCAAAACTGGCTTGCGCTGGATGTTATTCCGTCTATCAGAAAGACGGGCTCCTATGAAATGCCAAAGAAGAAACCTGCCCACAAAGAAAAACTCCCATCAGTCAATCAAATGGTAAAGAACATCAAAGGTGCTCTCAATGATGCAGGAGTAGACTCTAAGTACATAGCTGCTGAAATTATCCGTATTTATTCAGACAACGGGTATCCAGTGAAAGTGCCGCTGATTTCAGAAGTTCCGGTCTTGTGGGATTGTACTACGATGGCGAAAGAGTTTGGTATTTTATCGGAAAGTGGCAGACCACACGATAAGGCAGTAAGTGCTATCATTCAGAAGTTGGATGTTTCAGAGGACGAAATTGTAAAGACAGCTTATAGCAGGAATGGACATGACGGCGTTACTGTTCAATATAAAGATTCTGTTTTCCAGAAAGTAAAAGAATGGCTGGAGGAAAATGGGTATCCCACACTCATTGAGCATCGGTTATCAAATGGTAATACAAATAAATGCAAAGTTGTATATCAGGAGGTGGCGTAAGATGAATTTATATGAAAAAATTAAGAGAGAAAACTTATCAATTCCACAGTCATTCGATTTGACAGTAATGCAGTTATTTGATTTGCAGAATAATGCACCGGATAAGTACGATAAGATTTGTTCAGCGTCCAAGTTTGGATATATACAAGGACAGAGAGCATTAAAAGTAAGTAGGGATAAGGAATTACGAAACGATCAGTTACTTCAATTATTATCGCAGTTGAATTCTAGTGATTATGCCACAAAACGTCAGATCACAGCAATCTTATACAGGTATTTGGATAAACGTGACAGACTTCCAGATACAGAGCAGTGTGATCGTAAGAAATCCATTGTGAAGATTGTAGGGAATATGGAAAACGAAGAGCATTTGGAACTTGTAGAACGGTTTGCTAAGAAGTTGGCAAGTAGTGAGGTGGCGTAGCATGACAGAGAGACAGTTGATTGAAGATCACATCCCGGAACTTGCTGAGATCGTGGGAGAAACAAGGAAATTAACACAGCAAGAGTATGAGGACTGGAGGAGTTCTGTTCTGAACAGTGCAACAGAGAAAACCAGAGGTTTTACAGAGCGTGTAATACTCTTAATAGAACAGTGCTTGCAAGAAGAAAAGTGTGCATAATTAAATACAGTAATCAGAGCATCTATCAGAAATGGTAGGTGCTCTTTTTATACAAATTTTTAACATGAGGTGGTGAGTAAATGGCAGATGGAAAAGTTGTAATTGAAACAGATCTGGATTCTTCCGGGATAGAAAAAGGACTTTCCAAACTTGGGAGTATAGCAGCAAAAGGGATGAAAGCGGCAACGGTAGCGATCACGGGAACGGCAGCAGCACTTGGTGGAGTCGCAGCAGCGGCAATCAAGGTGGGTTCTGATTTTGAATCTCAGATGTCTAGAGTTAAGGCTATCTCCGGAGCAACAGGAGAAGAATTCGAGCAATTAAAGGCACAGGCAATGCAGTTAGGTGCTGATACCTCATTTTCTGCTAGTCAGGCAGCAGAGGGAATGGAGAATCTGGCAGCAGCTGGTTTTACCACATCCGAGATCATGAATGCAATGCCGGGACTTTTAAATCTGGCAGCGGCATCCGGTGAAGATCTGGCGAGCAGTTCGGATATTGCAGCATCAACGTTAAGAGGATTTGGACTGGCGGCATCCGATGCAGCACACGTTGCGGATGTTCTGGCGGCGAATGCAAACCGTACGAATTCCTCTGTAGCAGATACCGGAGAGGCAATGAAGTATATAGCTCCTCTTGCAAGGGCAGCAGGACTTAGTTTGGAAGAGACAGCAGCGGCAATCGGAATCATGGCGAATGCCGGAGTGAATGGCAGTCAGGCTGGTACTTCTTTAAGAGGAGCGTTATCACGGCTTTCAAAGCCAACGAAAGACATGTCTGAGGCTATGGATGAACTTGGGATTTCCTTCTACGATTCCAACGGGAAAATGAAGTCTCTGACTGAACAGGTTGGAATGCTCAGACAGGCAACAGAGGGAATGACGGATGAGCAGAAAAACAATTATCTGGTCACCCTGTATGGACAAGAAGCATTGTCCGGTATGCTTGCATTGATTAACGAGGGAGAGGGATCTCTTGGAGAGCTGACAAATGCTTATAAGAACTGTGATGGGGCAGCCCAAGAGGCAGCAGAAACAATGCAGGACAATCTACCTGGTGCGTTGGAGCAGCTCAGTGGATCAGCAGAAACATTGGGTCTGGCGTTTTATAACAGTGTTGCAGACAATCTGAAAAATGCAGCAAATACGGCAACAGAAAGCATCAACAATATCACGGATTCTTTCAACAACGGTGGTCTGAATGAAGCAATACAGACAGCCGGTGATGAATTTGCCAATCTTGCAGTAGAAGCAGCATCCCATGCCCCAGAAATGGTAGACACAGCAGTTGATTTTATAGAAGCATTTGCTTCTGGAATTGCTTTGAACAAAGGAAGAATTCTCGGTGCGGCCGGAGAGATGGCGGAGTCTATGGCATCCGGTTTGGCAGAGCTGTTACCATCCAAACTGCAAGAGCCGGTTGAGGATGCGATTGATGCAGTGGCAGAGTCATTGAGTGACGGAGGATTGAAAAAAGCTGGAAAGACTGCAGAGAAAACATTTGATTCTCTGATTAAAGTCGTTGGCAAATTGGCTTCGACAGCTCTTCCGCCATTGACAAAGGCGTTAGATTTTGCAGGTGAGAATTTAGATAGGCTGGTAGTTGTTGCAGGAAGTGCAACAGCCGCATACACGGCTTATAACGCAACGATAAAGGCAACAACAGTGGCTACGAATCTTGCAGCTAAAGCTCAAAAAGCATTTTCTGTGGCAATGTCTGCCAGTCCAACAGGTTTGGTTATTGCTGGGATAGCGGCTGCAACAACAGGGTTGGCATTAGCATGTGCAACTCAGGTAGATGCAAGTAAAGAATTAGAGAGTGCAAATGATAAACTGGGAGATTCCTATGGAAAAATAGGGGAAGGTATTACTGGATATTTATCAGAAGTATCAAAAGCTGGAAGTATATTTGATGACTTTAATGATTCTATTATCGTTTCATCAGAGGTGCAAGGTGAACTTTCTGGGAAAATGGATGCGGTGCAGAGCGAAATTACAGAAATTGCAAGAACGGCAACGGAAGAAAGGCGCCAACTCACAGAAACAGAAATACAGAGGTTACAAGATCTGTTTACGCAAATGCGGCAGCTTACTGAACAAGAACTTGCATATCAACAGGCATACCAAGATGCAGTGAAAAGTTCAGCAGAGACATTGGCATCCACGCATTCAGGAACGGCAGAAGAATACGCAACTTCGGCGCAAAAAATCATCAACAGTGCTGTCCAGACAAGAGATACAGTTGTTGAAAAAGCATATTCTCAAATGATAGAGACAAATGCTATCAATAAGCAGTTGGTAGGAACGTCAGAACAATATACTCAGGAATGGTACAACCAACAGGCTCAGGCAGCTCAACAAAGATATCAACAAGCAGTGACAGATGCGAATAGAGAATCTGCAGATACTTTAAATATTATTCAACAAGGATTTGCACAGAGAATGGATGCTGCAAATGAGTATTTTGCTAATGTAGAAGCTTCAAACAAGAGAGAACTAGAAGAACAAAAACGTCATAATGATGAACTTGCAAATGCAGAAGCTGAAAAGAAGCGGAAAATGGAGGAGTTACATCAAGACTCAGCTTCTGCGGAATACGAATATTTTGTAGAAGTAGAAAGAATAAATGAAGAACATAAGCAGAGATTAGCTGAAATACGTTCAGGTCTTGCAGACAGTTTGACGGATGCACAAGCAGAGCAGGCTAGCGCATGGCTTGCAATGATTGCGGAAACATCTTTGTATGGTGGAGAGTTGGATGCATCTTCTCAAGCTATTGTCGATTCACTGATTGACAATTTTGATAATTTGCCCAAAAAGCAAAAAGAGATTTTCAAAAATGCGTTGCAAGGTGCTGTTGATGGATTCAGGGAAGATGAGCCAGAATTACTGACGCAGGCACAGAATACATCTGATAATTTCTTAAATAAGATAAAAGAAGCGCTCGGAGTACATTCCCCTTCTCGTGAGGTAAAGGCAATTTTTGCTCAAGTTAATCCTGGAGCTATAGAGGGATTAGAGGAAGGAAAGGAGAGTCTTTTAGAAAAAGGAAAAAGTGTTGTTTCTGACTTTCTAAATGCAATGGGTGGAGAAAGCATCGGCGAAAAAGCGCGTGGAATAGGCGCAAGTATTATGAATTTCTTTGGCCTTGGAGTTGGAGATCAAAAAGAAAATTCCAGACTTCAAGGAAAATCCAATGCGGATGCAGCAAATGAGGGAGCTGCATCGGTAAATCCTTTCAGTACAGGAATGAGTTTTGCAAGTATCTTAAAAAGCGGAATTTCTAGTATGATGGGAGCTTTATTTGGACAAGGAAGTGATTTGGCAAATAAAGCAAATGACGGATCACGGTCGGTAAATCCTACAAGTACCGGTGCTCAATTTGGGAAGCAGTACTCATCAGGGATAAAAAGCCAAGCAGGACAGTCCAGATCAGAAGGAAAGAATCTTTCAGATGCAGCGGATTCAGGAGCAAGGTCAAAAAGTGGGCGTGATGCAGGTTCTGGATTTGGAGAGGGATTTGTTGCCGGTATTTCTGACTGGATTGGAAGTGCAATAGATGCAGCGGCAAATTTGGCAGCAAATGCATTATCTGCAGCTAAGAAAGCACTTAACATAAATTCCCCATCCAGAAAGACCAGGGCTTTTGGTCAATCTTTCAGCAAAGGTCTGGCGTTGGGTATTAAGGATGAAGAAAAGTCAGTTGTAAAATCTTCCCGAAATATTTCAAACGCAGCACTGGAATCTATTGATCTGTCCGCTGTTTCAGCACGGATGCGAGAGGTCATGGCTTTTAATGCATCCAGAGTGGCAAATCGTCCAGCAACATCTGTTATGCAGTACAAGATGGATAACGCAGAAATCAGAAAGCTTCAGCAGCAGAATCAGGCGATTATGAGTGCAGTGGCAGGACTTTCTGATCTGGCAAAACGTCCGATCGAAGTAAGCACAACACTGAATGGAAGAGAATTAATTAAAGAAACAGCAGCTCCAATGCTGACAGAACAGCAAAGAATTACAGATTTTAAGAAATTACTGAAAGGAGAACGTACATGACACTTTCTGTGAAGTTCAATGACATCGAATTAGGAAAGTACATCGAAGTACTACAGGGATTTACACCGTTTGTCGGTGCTGACTGGAATCCATCGTTTGTGAAGGCAGAAAAACAGAATGGAAGTGATTTTGCTTACACGTCATACGAGAACAAACAAATTGTGATGCCGTTTACGATTGAGGGTAATCTGGAAGAGAAGTACGATGCTTTACAGAAAGCATTAAAAGTAGATGAACCAAAAAAGTTAGTGTTTGGAAATGTTCCGAACAAATGTTTTTATGCGATTCCAAGTGGTACTTTAGAATTCAGTGAAGAAACGGAATTTCTGGGAGAGGGAACAATCACATGGCTCATCCCGGACGGAGTAGCATACTCTACCGCAGAATTCTCCTTTGACGGAGTACAAAAAGACGGCTACCAGACAATCACCATCCAAAACAACGGAACCGAATGGGCAGACGTGGACTACGAGATCGCACATCAGCACGAAAACGGCTTTATCGGACTGGTAAGCCAGTATGGAGTGATCCAGCTAGGCAAGCAAGAAGAGGCGGACGGAGAGAATTACGAAGCATCTGAAGAACTGTTTAACGGTTACAGTCTGTTTCAAGACGATCATGGGACCTCTTATCAGAATCCGGAAAACACCACACAGGGAACACTTGAAGTCAAGAATGTTGCTGGATACAATGTGATGGCATTAAAAGGTGGACAAGCAACATCCGGATACTGGAACGGTGGAATGAAAACCCTTACTATCCCGGTGGACAGCGAGGGCAGACGTGGAGCGAAGAACTTTTACTGTTACACCCAGCACTGGTTCGAAACCGGCTTGATGGGGCAGACAGGAGCACAGACCATTGCATTCCTGACTGGAGATAACAAGGTGATATGCGCCATGTCTATTAACAAGAGTGATACGGTTGGCAATACGGCACATGTGGACTGGTTCGCACCACAAAACAAGAAGATCAAGACACTGGATTTCCAGCCGACAGCTTATGAGGGAAACCCGTTTAATTTAAAGATGGGTGGCGGGCATAATGATTTTTTAAAAGAGGGTGACAGGCTACGGATCTTTTGGTACGGTCAGTATTATTACTTTACTATCCCGGAGATTAAAGACATGGTGTGTGAGAAGATACAGGTCTGGATCGGGCAGTGGGGAAGTAGAGATCTTGGAAATCAGCTGGTCACACACAATTATTTAAAAAGTATCTGGTTCCGCAAAGATAACGTGGAAAAATACAGAGATGTGCCGAACCGGTATCGTGCCGGTGACGTGGTGTCTATAGACGGAGAGAGTACAAAGGTCTATGTAAACGGGATGCCGGCAAAAGGAGATGAGATTAATGGATCCAATTATCCAAAAGTTCCACCGGGGACAACGGAAGTCCAGTTCTGCTATTCTTCCTTTTCATCTCCACCGCCGCATATTAAAGCAAAAATACGGGAGGTATATTTGTAATGGATAACATCAGAATTGCGATTCTAAGCACAAATAACACGCCAGTAGCGTACATGGACAACGGGCATAAAAAGTCCATGCACTACTGGAATGATGATCTACACGAATACTTACAGGGTACGGCGAATGCTTACACTTTTACGGTAAATGCAAAGCATCCAGACGCACAGCATATCAAAGCTGGGAATAAGGTGGCATTTACTTACAAGGGGAAATCATACTACTTAAACATTGTAAATACCGATAAAACGGAACAGACGATTACTGCTACGGCATGGTCACTGTCGTTTGAGCTTATTAACGAGGATGCTGGAGAATACAAAGCTGGAAAAGCCATGAGTTTTGAAGAGTACCTCGCCGTCTTTGATGCTGAGAGAACGCTTAAATTGGGACTCAATGAGGTGTCGGACAAACGGATCACCAACGAATGGACAGGTACAACGTCCGTATTAAAGAGATTATTCTCCCTGGCTAATGTCTTTTCTGCGGAGATCGAATTTGAGACAGTACTGAACAGAGACTACTCTTTAAAAGAGATTGTCCTAAATGTATATCGGAAACACTCCGATACAGACAGCGGAGTCGGAGAATACCGGAATGACATTGTACTGCGGTACGGGAAAGGAATTACCGGAATTCGAAAAACCACAGATGCCGAGAAGCTTTACACCTGCATCCAGCCGACCGGAAAGGACGGTCTGACAATCAATGGTCTTGACAAGAAAGAATACGATGAAAACGGCAATATCGAGTACTTTACAGACGGTGCGATCATCCGCGCACCGCAGGCAAGGGACCGGTTCCCATCCAACATCGTAAATAAGGCTGATGCTTATATCCTGATGCGTAAAGAGTACGATACAGACAGCAAGGACAAGCTCTATAGCATGGCTCTGTCTGATCTTAAAACAGCATCTGAACCGGTGGTGACTTACGAGGTGGACGGATATTTTGACACCAACATCGGGGATACGGTAAGGATGCAGGATCAGGAGTGGACACCAGTCCTTTATCTACAGGCAAGAGTATCAGAACAGATCAGGAGTCTTACCAATCCAAAAACTGCAAAGACGGTATTTACAAACTACAAAGAGCTGACATCGGAAATTTCGGACAGCTTGTTGCAGAGGATGGAAGATCTTATCAACAAAAATAAGGTCTACACTTGTTCCATCTCCACCAACAATGGCATCATCTTTAAAAATGGTATCGGCAGCACGACTCTGACTGCCTACGCTTACAACAATGGAGTGGATGTTTCGGACAGTCTGGAAATCCGGTGGAGTAAAGATGGGACAGAGTTTTATGTCGGCAGGAGCGTTACGGTAAATGCTACGGACGTGGATACAAAGGCGGTGTACTCTTTTGTAGCCACCGAAAATGGAATCCGGCGTGGATATTACGAGGTTACGATCACCAAGGTGGACGATGGAGCACCGGGAGAACCTGGAAAAAACGGGGATGACGGAAAGGACGGTGTAGGAATCGAGAGTGTGACCAAGTATTATCTGGCATCCGAAAAAAGCACAGGAATCACGGTATCCTCTCCGGGATGGACGGACACGAAGCAAGACATGACCGAAACCAAGAAAAACCTATGGAGCTACGACCTTATCCGGTACACCAATAGCACGGAAACCAAGACCACACCTGTGATTATCGGTGTACGTGGAGACAACGGAGAGACAGGGGATAGTGGAATTATCATATCTCCCACACCCCCGGAAAATCCAAAAGTTGGACAGCTTTGGCAGACCGCAAGCGGAGAGCCGATTAAAAGATGGGATGGAAGTCGATGGGTGCTGCATTACGTATCCGTGGAGAATCTGGATGTGCAGACATTAAGTGCAATCACTGCAAACCTCGGAACGATTATAGCCGGAATTATCAAAAACAACAGTTTAGAAAACCCGCTTGTGTTTGATGTCGAAAACGGATTTCTCGAGGTTAAAAATGATACGGGATGGCTAGCCAGACTTGCAACAGGAATCCTCTTGCTAGAGGGAAAAGACAGTGGTACTAACCGCCAAAGATTGTCCGTGACGAATGGTGGACTTTCTTACAGACAGCCAGACATGAATTTAGGGTCTGATCTGATTTTCCGGGATAAGGATGTTGTGATTGCTCCAACAGGAGAAGCGGAATTTCCAATTGTGGAAAGTCTAAAAAAAGTGTTGAGTATCAAGGAATATGATTCCGGACAGGTTAGAGGACCATACTCCAATGCAAACAGCAGCAACCACACACAAGTATGGCTGTATAAGGTCGGTAATATCGTACACTGTAAAATCGAGATGTTGGCGCAGTTCCCGAACAGTGGATCATTTAACGATTTTGATGAGGTAGTCATCCCGGAAGAGTTCCGCCCGAAGTACCATGTATTTTGCGCATGTCCGGAAGTAGTAGCCGGCACGATCGTTGGAAACGGGAGGTACCGTATCGGCCCGAAAATATCGCTGGATGTAGAAAATGCGACCTATGCAGAGAGAACGATTTGCACATCTTGGATATCCGCAATTTAAGGAGGTTATGATGGAAAATAGAATAATAACAGCAGTTTTCAAGGGTTCCAAGAACACTAAAGTAAGTGATGTCTGGCAGTGGGACTACGGCCAGACATTGAGAATTCAAGGACTTGATTTGCCAACGGCAGTGGAGGTGGATTTTGCGGTTGCAGGAGCGAGTGAATCCATTGCGAGAATTGGAACAACAAAGGACGGCGTGACGGATGTTGTCATCCCGGACTCACTAATCGAGACTGGAAAAAACCTTGTAGCCTATATCTATCTCAGAGATTCAGCATCCGGCAACACGGAGTACCAGATTGACATGCTCGTAACCAAGCGGGCAAAGCCGGAAGCCTACGATAGGCCGGAAGATAAAAAATTGTTTGGCCAAGCTATCGAAGCGGTTAATACCGCCGCAGACCGGGCAGAGAAAGCCGGACAAACTGCCACAGAAGCGGCAGGACAGGCGGCGGAAGATGCGCAGCAGACGGCGGAAGACCGGAAAGAAGTGGCTAAGATGGTAGAAACCGTCTCGGACATTTCGGAGCAGGTCAAAAAGGTTGAGGAATTAAGTAATAAAGTCCAAGAAGCAGCAACCAAAACCGGACAGGACGCACAGCAGACCGCAGAAGATCGTGTGGAAGTCGGTAAGATGCTGGAAACCGTCAGGGACGTATCCGAACAGGTAAAAAGCGTGGAAGAATCCGTCAGAAAAGCGAAGGAATCCGAACAGGCTGCGGCAGGACACAGAACCGCTGTGGAAGAAATGAAGAACAGTGTGGAGCAGACAGCAAGCACATTTCCGCAGAAAGTACAGGAAGGCGTGCAGGCGATCGAAAACGCCGGAGCGTCAGAAGTACAGGAAATCACCCAAGCCGGAACAGCTCAGAAAACAGCCGTAGAAGCCGCAGGGACGCAAGCAGTTGAGAGCGTGGAGAATGTGCAACAGGTAGCCACAGAAGCCGTGGAAACAGCGAAAACCGAAGCCGTACAGGCAGTACAGGCAGAGGGAGCGAAGCAGATCAAGGAAGTACAGGATAAAGGCGCAGAGGTATTGCAGTCTATTCCGGAAGACTTTACAACGCAGATGGAGACTAAGCTGGACAAACAGCAGGGGATCGAGAACAAGGGTAAAGCTCTTGTGATCGGAGAAGATGGTAATGTAGTGCCTGGAGAAGTCGCTAGTGGTGGCGGAGATGGTATTGCAATTATAAACACCATGAGTGGAGAAAGCCCACTTGTGATACCGGATAGTGCTGAGAGAGTAAATAAGAGGTTGGAGCTTGGTGGGA
>OBJP01000499.1_pt1 | contig 28067 bp, 17 predicted proteins | sample 1519821 | NCBI WGS metagenome assembly OBJP01 (sample SAMN04209218, study PRJEB22552) | human gut metagenome | biome: gut; material: feces | host: Homo sapiens | place: USA: Oklahoma | reverse complement strand
GGTAGAGCATTCGGCTGTTAACCGAAGGGTCGTTGGTTCGAACCCAACTCGGGGAGTTGTTAAGTTCCATAGATAGTAATGTCTATGGAATTTTTTTGTAGAAAGAATAGAAAAATGAGGACGACGATGGCGTTGTCCTCATTTTTTCTTTCCTATCATCAGATAGGGTTCAAACATAATATAGTAGTTCTGATATTTGGTACAGACTCCATATTTTGAGCGATAATCGGCAATGGCATCGCGAAGCTGTTCTTCTGTTACATCCAGAAATTCAGCAGTTTCGTGATATTCCCGGCATCCATGCTGATAGGCATCGATCAAACCACGCAGACCGATCAGCCGTTCATAGGTCCACATTCGTGCCTGGCGTTCCTGCTTTGCATTTGCAGGATCGGAGATATCCAGAATATTTCCAACAGAAGTGTAGTGATGACCAAGTTCTTCTGCCAGAATACAGGCTTTTTCTGCAGAGGTCTCCAATTGGTCCGAGAGGGCGATATTTTGATCTACATACAATCCCTTTAAGTTTCCATGAAAAGGAAAGTTCTCATCTACTGATATGTTCTGGGCGGCAGCCTCTTCTAACAGTTCTTCATATTTGTTCAGCATAGCCGTTTCTGAATGCTCCTTTATTGTTTTCTTTTTGAACGGATAAATTGAATGTATTTTTCAACATCATCCAACTCAGCCTGCGTAAGGTCAGAGGTATCAAGGTGTGCGGCAATCGTGACAGGTTCGGGTTCGTGAGAGAGTGAACTACGTCCGAGAAGATAGTCTGCATCGACCTGGAAGATATCTGCAATTTTATTCAGAATATCAAAATCAGGTTCACGCCGTCCTTGTTCATACATACTGACTGCACTCTTTGAGATGCCAAGGCGAGTGGCAAGCTCCTGCTGGGATAAGTGTTTATCTGTTCGCAGTGTTTTGAGTATATTGGCAAATACAGCCATAACATACACGTCCTTTCTAAGCAGCTTTTTGCTGCACTGGGAAGTTTTTGTAAAAATCAAAACTTTTTATGAATACAATATGATTATACACAAATCGTGGGAAAAAGTAAATAAAAAATCCACAAAATGTGCTTGACAAAAGAACACGAATCGTGTATGGTATAACTACACGAAACGTGCACAAAACGTGTGAAAAAATAGAAAGACCGAATACAGAGAATTTCGGCAGGAGGTAAATATGAGAGATAGAATTTTACGGGAAGTACCGGAAAAGAGAGAGCGTTGTGTCAAACATTTTCAGATGACACAGAAGGGAATGGCAGCAGCTGTATATCCGGCTCCGGTCCATTATGAAGAAGACGGACAGTGGAAAGAAATTGATAACCGTCTGGAACCTGTACAGGAAGACGGGAGAGAAGTTTATCGAAATTTTGCGTCCGCAGTTCGTGTAAGTTTTGCAAAAGAGTCAGATACAAAGGAACTGGTAACGATCGAGAAAGACGGAAAGAAAATCTTATGGGGATTGTCACCTTTTTTACGCACAAAAAGTACACGAAACGTGAATTTTAAAAACAAAATTTCTACATTTCGTGTTTTGGAAAAGGAAGATTTCTGGAAAGAAGCAGAAATGTTGGATATGAAAGTGTCTGTTTTAGAAGAGGAAGAGTCAGAAGAGGATGAGATCCGAAAGATGATGTGTGTTCCGCATTTAAACGGAGAAGGTGTGTATGAGGAAATTCTTCCGGGAATTGATCTGCATTACTCAATCCAGGGAGAGCAGCTAAAAGAGAATATTCGACTGAACAGAAAAGAGGCGGCAGAACAGGAATTGAGCTTTCAACTGACGCATCCTGGAATGGAGCTGCGAAGCGAAGAAGATGGAGGACTTGGGCTGTATGATTCGGAAAATCAGGAGTCAGGAAGGATTTTCAGACTGGTGAAACCGTATATGTATGATGCCGCAGGAAATCAGTCTCTTCAGGTGGAATTTCAAGTAGAAATCGGCACAGAGAGCAGTGTTATCAAAGTTGTGCCAGATCGTGAATGGATGCAGGACACAGAACGTGTTTATCCAATCGTGATCGATCCAATGACAGAGACGAGTAAAACAAAAGGAAATATTGAAGATACGTATGTTTTCACAGGAGGAAATGTACCGGAGAATCCGGGGAACGTATATGCATATGGATCTTTCGTGGTAGGGCGAAGTGATGAACTTGGAAAAATGAGAGCGCTGCTTCGATTTCGAGACCTTCCGGATATTGGAAAAGGTTCGATCATTTACGGAGCGACCATGTATATCTGGCAGTTTGAATATTCATCCTACAGCAATCCGGAGCTGCCGCTTCTTGCTTATGAAGTAAAAAACAGCTGGGATGAAAAAAGCGTCCGTTGGGGAAATCAGCCGGCAGTAGATGGTGCAATACTGGATTATAAAAAAGTAAAACAGGTAATCAATGGAAATACAGTTTCGATCACACCGATAGGATTCAATGTGACCAGATTGGTGCGTCAGTGGTATAACACAGGAAAAAACTATGGAATTATGGTGAAATCAAAATATGAAGATGATGAAAATCTGGCAAACCGTGCTTATGCGAGATTCTATGCATCTGACTCACCAAGTATCTCTTCTGAACAGTTTCCAAGCGGTGTGTTTTATTACAGGAATGTAAATGGTCTGGAGGATTATCAGAGTTACCATGAGCAGTCAGCAGGGCGCGCAGGAATCGGTTACACGAATGACTTTACAGGAAATGTTGTCTGGAGTCATCTGGATGTGGCAACAGAGGGAGGTCCGATGACAACAGAAATCCGTCATGTGTATAATTCCAGTGAAGCGGATACCTCTTCCCGTATGGGGTACGGATGGAGGCTCAGCAGCCAGCAGGAGTTGAAAGAAAGTGGGATCAAAGATTATCCGTATGTGTATATCGATGAAGACGGAACAAAACATTATTTCTATAAAGATACCAATGACGGTAATAAGCTGAAAGATGAGGATGGGCTGGGACTGACGATCACAGTGACGTCAAGTTCTGAACATGACCGTTATCGCACGATGGAAACAAAAGACAAAGTGAAGTATATATTCGGACAGGACGGATTTTTACGATTCATCGAAGATCTGGACGGAAATTCCGTGAAACACCAGTATGGTCCGAATTCAGCGGGAAATTATCTGGGATATATTACAGATGCGTCAGGTGGATTTTTAAATATCATTTATTCAACGGATGAGGGGAAATCAAAGATAACAGCTATTCAGGATACCAAAGGGCGGGAGATTCGATATGGATATGATGCGCAGGGGAATCTGACATCCATTACTTATCCGGATGGAAGTAAGAGCCAGTTTACTTATGATAGTTCTCATAAACTGCTCAGTGTGACCAATCCGGATGGCTATCGTGTAAATTACGAGTACACAAATGATTTCCGGGTACCCCGTGTCAGCAAAGTATCCGAAACGGGACAGAAAAATGCACCGGGTCAGGAATTAAAGATTTCCTATGAAAACGGAAATACTACGATTTTTGAAGAACCTGGATTGGATGGTCAGATGGAACATCCGGGAGATAATAAGAAAACAACGTGGCATTTTGACAATATGGGACGTCCGACAGATGTGCTGGATGCAGATGGATTTGCAAATAATTATTCTTACTATACATCCGGCATGAAAAATCATAAGCTGAGTAAAGATGGTTCTGTTCAGAAAACAGTGTATGGTCTGCTGAGAAATCCAACATTTGATCCGTCTCATGGAGATGGCGGATGGTACACCTGTCGTATGTCAGATGGAAAACGGGGAGCGATCACACATGCAGATGGATATATTGGTACAAAAAGTGCGAAACTGACAAAAACAGAGCTGACATCAGAAGAAGGAATCTGTCAGGATGTGCATCTGTCAGCTGGAACATATACGTTGTCTGCTTATGTAAAAACAGAATCGCTGAACCCGGAAAACCAGGAACAGGGAGCGGTTGTATCCGTAATCCGGGCAGACCGGACCAGAATCATGGGGGAACGCTGTATTGACTATGTGACAGATAAAAACGTGGATGACGGATGGGAGAGACTGGTTCTCACATTCCAGCTTCCGGCAGAAGAAACCATTTCCGTGTTTGTGGGAATGACAAGAGCAAGAGGAACACTTTTGGTAAGTGGTGTTCAGCTGGAAACAGGAAATGTGGCAAATGAACTGAATCTGATCCACAATCCGGGATTTGAACGGTGTACGAATGAAGCGCCGGATCAATGGGAATTCCATCCGGCGGCATCCGGGGTCAAAAGTGTGATGACTGCAGATAAAGGCAGATGTGCGGTATTAAACGGACAGATGGAACAAAATCTCCATTTGATGCAGGGGATTAATATTACCGGAGAAGAAGGAGACATTTTTAACCTGAGCTGCTGGGTCAAGGGCTTTGGAATTCCAGAGAAACATTTTTCTTTATCCGCAGCGGTAATTTATACGGATGATTCTGTGAAATGGCATCATTTCCAGTGTAATCCAAATATCAAAGGATGGCAGTTTGTCAGCAACACCTTCAGTACAGACGATCAAAATGAAGGGGCGAAGAAAACATACAAGGCGATCCATGTGTATCTGATGTATTACAATCAGGTGAATCAGGTCTTGTTTAAAGGAGTTCAGCTTGTCAGAGATGATGGGGAAAGCTATCAGTATGATGATGACGGGAATCTGATCAATGCAGTGAGTGCAGCGGAAAAAGAGAGTTTTTCATACGACAAAAAAGGAAGTCTGACCAAGATGGGAAGTGTTGATGGAACGGGGTTTGAATATCGGTACGATACGAAAAATCATCTGACTCAGGCTGCCAATTCCGAAGGAGTCCGTTATCGATTCACATACAATGACAAAGGACAGCCGATCCGGATGACGGCAGATGGCGGAAAGCATCTTGGGGCAGTCATACCGGGCAGAGTGTATTATATCCGGGAAAAAGTTTCTGGAAATTATCTGGATGTGAAAGGCGGGGAAGCAAATAATGCAGTAACAGCTCAGCTTTATACATTTAATGGAAGTGCTGCGCAGAAATGGAAGCTGATCGATGGAAAAGACGGATATATGCAGTTTGAGCCTCTTTGTGGCTCTGGATACCGCCTGGATCTTAATAACAAATCTGATGCAGAAGGAGAAAAGATCCAGATCTATGGAAACAACAATACCGATGCACAGAAATGGAAGCTGCATCCAAACGCAGATGGAAGTTTCCAGATCACCAGCAAGGCAACGAAAGATAAGAAAGCATTGACAAATGGACCAAAGAGTACCACAAGCGGACAGCCGGTGCAGAGTTATACACGAAAAGAAGGAAACGAACATCAGGACTGGTATTTTGAACCGGCAGATGAGGGAACTGTTTCAGCAGTTCCGAAAGCGGGAGGGACTTATCATATCCGGGTACGTCATTCGGGACAATATATTGATGTGAAGAATGCTTCGACAGCAGCAGGAACACAGGCAGTGCAGTTCAACTACAATGGCGGGATGAACCAGCAGTATCGTTTGCTGCCATATGACGGCACGTATTATCAGTTAGAGCCGGTTCACGCACCGGGAAAAGTGCTGGCAAAATCAGGAACCAACGACAGAGGCTTTTCTATTCTTTCTTTGGAGACGGCTATGTCGGGAGCTGCAAATCAGCTGTTCCGATTCGAAGAGGTGTCACCGGGAAATGGATATGCGATCATCTGTAAGGATGGAAACCTGTCTCTGGATGTGATGGATTATTCCCATCAAAAATTGGCAGATATCATTCTGACAGCCCACCAGTCAAACAGCCAGGTCAACAAATGGTGGATCCTGGAAGAGTGCAGTGAGCGCATGGAATCGTCTATGACATACACATCCGATTATAAGCAGCCGAAGACGATCACAGATTCCAGAGGAAATACCGTGCATTATGAATATGATGACAAGAACCGTCTTCTGACAAAGCTGACAGATGCAAAAGGAAATGCCACTTCCTATGCATACGATGCTAACACGGATAAGATGACAGAAGTTGCGAGAATGGTGGATGGAAAAGAAGTGAAAGTTTCTTACACCTATGAAAACGAAAAAGTGACGTCCATCGGTCACAATGGATTTACGTATGATTATGCGTATGATCCGTTTGGAAATCTGGAATCCGTGTCGGTTGGAGGAAGAGAACTGGAGCGCACCACGCTTCGAAGCCGGAACGGTCTTGCGGACAGGATTACCTATGCGACAGGGGAAGCCGTTCGAAATGAATACAATTCGGAAGAACAGCTTGCGGCACAGTATCTGATCACCGCAGACGGCAGAGAAGAAAAACTGTTTGAAAATACGTATGACAGCTGTGGAAAAATTGCAAGGCACAAAGATCTTTGCAGTGGAGTGATTAGCACATACCAGTATGACCTGATCGGAAGAATGGTAGGAACAGACCGTTCTGACGGAATGAAACTTCGCAAAGTGTATGATGAGAAAAATCGTGTCAAAGGATATACGTATCAGAAAGATCGAGTCGGACATGAGGTGGAATTCCTTTACGGGGATGTAGAGAAACAGCAGAAACCAGGACTTGGATATGGAATCAAGATCAACGGCGCCCAGAAGATTGCCTATGAATATGATGCCCTTGGACGTGTGATCCGTACTCACAATCACTTCTCTGATACGAATACATCGACTCAGGAGTATACATACGTCTCAGGCAAAGAGGCAGGAGTGACTACAAACCTGGTTGCATCTGTCCGGGAAGGAAACCGTGCAGAATCCTACACCTATGATGCCTGTGGAAATGTGGAAACAATGGTGGAGAGAAGCGCCGATGGCAGCGAAAGAAAAATCCGCTACTACTATGATGCACTGAACCAGCTGGTACGAGAAGATAATCAGAAGCAGAATAAGACAATCTGTTACACCTATGATGTGGGTGGAAATATGGTCAGAAGAGACGAGTACCGTTATATCGAAAATCCAGTGATCACAGAAGCACCGTGGAAGTCCGATACATTTGAGTATCAGACCGGAGGCTGGAGAGATCAGCTTCGTTTCTACAACGGACAGGCAATTACCTACGATGCCATGGGAAATCCGCTCCAGTATCTGGGGATGCAGATGGAATGGGAAAAAGGACATCAGCTGAAGCACATCACAGGCGCCGGACTGGATATGTACTGCATGTACAATGACAGCGGAAAGAGAATCCGAAAGACGGTCAATGGCGTTACGACAGACTTTTATCTGGATGGTTCGGCCATTCTGATGCAGACGTCCAGTGACGGCAGCAGGATCGATTTCTTCTACGATGACAAGGGTAATGTGTTTGCCATGAAGTATCAGAATGAGATGTATTTCTACCGCAAAAATCTTTTTGGGGATATTCTGGGAATTCTTGACAGTCACGGAACGGAACTTGTAAAATATGAGTATAATTCCTGGGGAAAACTGCTGAATCTGACGGATTACAGTTCGAATGGACTGGGCAGAAGGAATCCATTCCGTTTCAAGGGATACTACTATGACGAAGAACTGGGAATGTACTATCTGAATAGTCGGTATTACGATCCGGAGACGGGAAGAATGTTATCGCCAGATGTTTTAGAAGTGCTAGTTGTAAATGTTGATTCAACAGCGAAAAATTTATATTTATATTGTGACAGCAATCCCATTCAAAGAAAAGATGATGATGGAAAAATATTGCATTGTGTTTTAGTGGGTGCAGCTTCTGCAGCTTTTGGTATGATAACAACAATTGCAACTAACATTGTAACGGACGAAAAATGGAACGATGGCTTGGTAGAAGTAGGTGCTTCAAGTTTTGTTTCTGGGGCATTAAGCGTTAGTGGATTTGGACCATTAGGAAGTGCAGTTGGACAGGCAATAGGTCAAGGGGTAATTGCTGGAATAACAGAAGGATATAGTTTATGGAAAAAGAGTAAAACTGGAGGAATCACAGCTTGGGATGTCACAAATTCAGTAATAAATGTTGGAATATCAATATCAGGAGGAACTCACTATCAGAAGAAGGATAGTATTTATGCAAAAGGAAAGATTAGGCGCATGAGAAATAGGATTCGTGACTATAACAAAGCAAAGGCGGGAGGTAAACGAGGTGTTATTGCAAGAAGAAAAGCAGAGTTAGATAGAGAAACAAAAAAATTAGGAGAAATGGTATATAAGCATTCAAAGCCAGATTGGACGAGCAGTTTGCTAAATGTTGTAAATAATGTCGTTTCAGGAAGTCAACCAGTTGATAAGCCTAAAGGGGGAGGAAAGAGAGTTTTCTATATGAGATGGTAACATGTAAGAAAGGAAATAATATTTATGAAACTTAAGAATATGTATATTGGCTTTGTAATAAAAGATTTTTTGCTTTTTGTGGTATTGAGTTGGACCAGTCAAAGAATTTTTTTCAATGTAATAAATGATGACTCAACAGCAGATGCTATCGCGGGTGTGATAGTTGGGATTGTTATTTTCTGTATGACAATCTACTACTTTTCTCGTTTCCTCTTTTTTGTAATTGATTTATGCGAAGGAATTCAACAGAAACGATTGAGGTATAAAGACACAGTTAATATGGCAAATTTTAAAGCTATTCTATTAAGTGACAGAAGTGAGTTTGTTATGAAAGAACATAAAAATGATAAGTGCTTATGTGGAACTGTCAGGTTACAGGAAGGAAGAAAAGGAGCAGAGAAAAAATATAGGATTATGATATCAGGAGCAGAATTAAGTCAATATATGGACAAACGAATTGCAACCGTTTATTATTTCAAACGCTCTAAAATTGTTAAGAAAATCGTGTTTGATTAAAAAGAAGTAGCTTAAAAGAAATATGGAAAGATGGCAGGATGGAACAGAATATTTGATACAAGGATTCTAAGAATCCTGCTGTCTTATAAGGTGCTATATGAGGATTAAGCATTGTTATTGTAAAAAAATAAGTTTGGTTTATTGAGATTTCTGAATGGATATGAAATTCCTTATCAAGCGGAAGATTTTTTTGAAGTACCAGGGACATCTGTTCAAGTAAGTGATAAAAAATTTATATCAATTATACTTTGCGGAAACATTGCCGATGGAAGCAATTACAAACAAGCCGATCATATCTTGTCCCAAATGTGGAAAAACAATGATAAGAATTCCAAATCCAGTACAGAAGTTGGTGTTGGACAAAAATTATTTGAAAGATCAAACCCATGTCTATAAAACAGGGGATGTGTTGACAGAGCAGAAAATGGGGTATCATACATCTTTTTTCAATATTGTTTCACAAGAATTTTATCAGTATTGCGAAAGATTTGGTATGAATCGGAGTATGGTGTATGAACCGGTGAAGGTGTTGTAAGAAGTTGAAGCTGCTGAATAGTAAATGACAATGATTTCAGGGGAGTGTATATGACAAAACAAGAATTTAAAGAATTTTGCCATGAGGAGTTCACAAAAAGAGGTTTTAAAAAGCGAAGAAATATGTGGTATTTACAGGGAAAAGGTCTTTTGTGTGGGATGTATTTACAAAAATCAATGTCAGAGGCATTTTATGTAGAGTATGATTTTTTCTTCGGAGATTTTTCAAATGTGAAAAAGTATCCGACAACATATGACTCCGATGTATATAGGAGAATAGGTGTTTTGACGAAAGAGGACAAAACGTTGACTGGGTTGATAGACTATGAACTATATACACCCGATGAACTCAGGCCATATTTTGATAAAGCATTTGAAGAGCATATTATGCCAGCGATACATTATGGAAAGTCCTGCATTTTGAAAGAAGCAGACTATTATTATCATCTTTTTGCAGATGATGAATGGGAGGAATTTTTAGAAAAATTAAAAGAAGATTAGGCAAAACACAAAAATGGGTAATGGGTGAGAAGATTGTATTTGACGAAGGAAAACAGAGAGTAAAACAACAAGAAAATGTCGATATACAGAGGACAATACCACTTCCGATATATATCGGCAAGAGGGGGATTTATGAAACCATTTAAGTGGATGTTTGAAGAACAAAATGCAACAGAGATAGAGTATAAGGGTAAGCAAGTAAGTGCACTTTATCGATACGATAAAAAGGGGAAGTATCGATTAAAATTTACTTTTGTAAGTACAAATTCGCAACATGAACAGTCAATTATTTTACATTTGTATGATTTCAAGGGGAAAATATTCTGGAATGGAAAACGTTTAAAAAAGGAAAGGAGAAGATTTCCGCAGATTATTTTTGAGGAAACTTGGGCTCCGAAAGAATTTGAACTAGAAGTTATCTTGGAAGACGGGGATATTGAAATTAGTAATGGATATTCAAAAACTGATGTAGGAAGGATAGATTGTTTTATGGGTGGCTGCGCCATGATCAAAGAAGAATTAGGTGAGGATAAGTTTCGGTTTTACTGCAACGATATTGATTGGGATGATGACTTTGACGATTTGATTTTTGATCTTGAAATCGAAAAGGTACTGTAGAACAAAAGTGGACGAGTGAAATGATTTGACGAGGCGGCAGGATGGAACAGAATATTAGTAGGGCTGTTCTGCCGTCTTGAATTAAGGAGAAATTACATGAAGACATTTGAACTTACAGAAGAGCAAAGGAATGATTTGTATTTTAAAAATTTTGATGGAACGATCAAAATAGACGGATTTGTATTCAGCGATTATAAAGGGAACACTACTATGAGAATTTCAAATACACAGGAGGAACGACCCAAACGCCGTACAGAACGAACCATAGAAGAACATGTAAAATTTATCAATGAAAATAATGTGGAGAGAGTAGATGTTTTTACGGAAAGTATTGAATTTTTAAAAGAATGTCCGGGAATAAAGGCAGCATCTGTCTATGTTCCCCTGTGCGTTGAGAAAGAATTTGACTTTTCTCCGTTGTATGAGATGGAAAATTTAGAAGCTGTGGATTGTGGAGCAGAAAGTTTAGCAGGTGCTCCACGAGTTAATAAATTTTTTGTGGACTTCACGAAAATGAAACATATCAAACAAATCAAGATATCATTAAATGATTTCAGAAGTGGAACAGGATTTCAAAAAGTGAAGGATTTAGAACTACTTAAGATATTTGATTGTAATAAAGAAGACTTAAGGGAATATTTTTGCTCAGAAAAAATGAAGTATCTTATGATATATGATTCAAGGCTTCGAAATTTAGACCATATAGAAACAGCCCCCAACTTAAAATGGGTTCAATTGGAAGATTTAAAAAGGTTGGAAGATATTTCGGCGCTAGAACATATAGCAGAATCTGTCGAGGCGCTTTGTATCAGTGGATGTCCGAAGGTAAAAGATTTTTCTGTATTGGAAAAACTGGTAAATCTGAGACATTTAGAGTTGACCGGAAGAAATGAAATTCCGAGTTTGAGTTTTTTGAATCAAATGCCTCAGATACAGACGTTTCTGTTTTCTATGAATGTGTTGGATGGAGATCTGACTCCTTGTATGAAGATTCCATATGTGTATTGTGAAAGGAACCGGAAGCATTATAATTTAAAAAATAAGGACTTGCCAAGAACAGTGGATGAATATTATGGATGGGGATATAAGTTCGAGTTACCATCGGAATATATGTTGTATTAATCTGAGAAGATTGTGTTTGATGAAAGTCAATAAAGAGTAAAACAGTAAGAAACTGTCGATATACAGAGGAAACTGCCACTTCCGATGTATATCGGCAAGAGGGGGGATAAAAAATCTGTGATGAATCATTTTTATTATACGATGAAAATCTATATCGGAAGCTATCCATCAGAAATCATTGGACGTGAAATGTTGGAAATTGCAGATGAGATTTCTTCTATTTTAGGATGTACTTATGAAAAATTAGGATATTCATTATTGCATCCAGATTATGATTATAAGCAAATTGGAAAAAGTTTCCGTAATGGAAAAAAGGGGAGAACAAAATTTATAAATTTACAAATTCCTATGTTGTATTATGGCGAAGAAACAGATTCTTCGCCAACGATAGAATTTGAATGCCATATGAAAAATAAGGATATATTTCCGTATTTTTCAATTGAACTTGATTATACATTTCATAGTGATTATTTAATAGCTGAAGTAAATGTTAGAAGAGATTTATTAAAAACAGAGTTGTCATTGAAAGAATTTGAAAAAATTTTGATGGTGTTTGAAAACAGAAAATATAGGGTAAATTCTGCGTTTGTGCACTGTTACGGCGGAAATCATCGAAGATTTTTGATGTCAGGTATTTATAATGGATTGAATACGATAGAAGACGTGCGAATTGCAAATCATATAGGAAACTACAGGAATCATTGGAAGAATAAAATGGTAGGTGTATTTTATATGAATTGTGTTAGAAAAGAAGGGATGCCAGATTCAGTGTTCCATGCTATATGCAAGATTGTTGGAAAGAAAAATGCAATCCAGGAGAATAATCTGGTTCTGTTTAAGCTTCCACAATGTCCGATGTTGTATCGAATGAATCGCTATTTTCCCACATATAGCAGATGGATTGTGAAACATATTTTACAAAAAGAAAAAATATGCGAAAAAGATATGACATGGATAGCGGCGATATTAGATTTAATTTGATATACGAAGGGAAATTTTTATGAAACCATTTAAGTGGATGTTTGAAGAACAAAATGCAACAGAGATAGAGTATAAGGGCAAGCAAGTAAGTTCATTTTATCGATACGATAAAAAGGGGAAGTATCGACTAAAATTTACTTTTGTAAGTACTAATTCGCAACATGAACAGTCAATTATTTTACATTTGGATGGATTTAAGGGGAAAATATTCTGGAATGGAAAACGTTTGAAAAAGGAAAGGAGAAGATTTCCGCAGATTATTTTTGAGGAAACCTGGGCTCCGAAAGAATTTGAACTAGAAATCATTTTGGAAGAAGGAGATATTGGGATTAGCAACGGGTGTTTAAGACCTAGATCAGATATGATCACTTGTTTCGTAGAAGGCTGCGCCATGATCAAAGAAGAATTGGGCGAGGATAAGTTTCGGTTTTACTGCAACGATATTGATTGGGATGATGACTTTGACGATTTGATTTTTGATCTTGAAATCGAAAAGGTGGCGTATGAGGAATAAGTATTGTTATTGTTAAGTAAATCGTGTTTGATTAAGATATAGAATTGTCAAATGGATGGATTACAGGACGTTCAGTTTGTTGGGGATTATTTGTGAGGAGATTTTAATGAAATTTGTTTATACATCTGATAAAGATGATGAAATAGTGAAACACGAAAAAATAATGTTAGAAAAATGTTCGAATATTCTTGACAGTTATAGAGCAATATTTAAGGAGTACAATTGTTCATTGGAAGTAGGATACGGATGGGAAAATTTCTTAAAAAAAGAACATTCAACAAATAGGCTGCCTTTTAAAAATGGGTATGAGTGTTATATTTATTGCGAGGTACAGAAAGATGGTACAGAGGTACGTATAGGAAGTAATGATGGCGAAGTGGATTATTATGTATTATCAGTTTCATGGACAGTATCATCCATAGAAAGGCGGTTTTTTAAACTCAATGTATCCTTGAGTTCGGATACCGACGATATTGAAAATGATATGAACGAATTATTTCAATTATTATCTAATGGAAAATAGATGTGGTATACACATCACCGTAAAGTAAACTGTCGATATACAGAGGAAACTGCCACTTCCGATGTATATCGGCAAAAGAGGAATTTATGAAACCATTTTAAAGGATGTTTGAAGAACAAAATGCAACAGAGATAGAGTATAAGAGCAAGCAAGTAAGTGCATTTTATCGATACGATAAAAGGGAAAATATCTGAATGGCTGTAAGGAGAAGACATATGAAATTCACAAATACATATCGTTATGTGGTATTAAAGCAGGTAATGTTCTTGATTCTATTCTTAATTATTTTAGTGTGCATGATTAAAATAGATTTAGAATACTTAAAACAAGAAGTGCGTATAGTCTTTGCGTTTGTAATATACTTTGCCATAAAAATAGGTTTATTTTTTATTGACAGATTATGTGGAGTGCAAAAAGAAAAGATGCAGTATCATGGCATGAAAGCAGTTTATGATGAAAAGGGATAAACATTATGGATCACATTTGGACGATAGAAAACTGGGAACAGAACATTGATTTTATGGAAGAAGGTCATCGGACGGGCTTCAGGCTTCGGTTTGATAGTGGGATAGATCCGGAGGTACGAAGGGCATGTAAAGAGTTTGCGGCATTTTTGAGAAAAGAATATTTCTTTCCTCTCAGAGTTGTTGCCTACATAAAAAATAAAAAGAAAATACGGGCAATGGACGGGGATCTGGTATATGGGACATTCTGGAGTATGGAAGATGATTATACAGTGGAACCGTATATCCGGGTTGCGGCAGGAGACTATTTAGATTTATGTGACAAATGGGGAAAGGACAGTGCATTGACGGCAATCTTGCTTACAATAGGGCATGAACTGACACATTATTTTCAGTGGATCAACGCATTGGAATTAACCCCGATCGGGATGGAGCGTCAGGCAACAAAATATGCAAGATATGTGTTAGACGATTATGCAGAAACAAGGGAGCATCCTTGAGTGAGGATCGAATGAAAAAAGGAAAAGAAAAATGAGTGGCAGAGTAGAACATTCTTTGAAAAGAATGCCGTCTATTCTGCTTTTTTAATTGAAGGTGGTGAAGGATATGAAGCAAATGGTGACGAGCTTGTTTGGAATGTTTGGGAGTGCAGTTGCCCTTTTATTTGGCGGATGGGATATCGCACTGCAGACATTGGTTCTTTTTATGGGAATCGACTGGATCACAGGCGGGATTCTTCTGCCGGTGATTTTTAAGAAAAGTCCGAAGTCAGAAAATGGCAGACTGGAGAGTCGTGCGGGCTGGAAAGGGCTGTGCCGAAAAGGAATGACACTGTTGTTTGTTTTGATCGCAGTCCGTCTGGACCTTTTGATGGGGACAAATTATCTGAGGGATGCCGTGTGCATTGCGTTTATCGCAAATGAAGCATTGTCTATTCTGGAAAATGCCGGGCTTATGGGGATGCCCATTCCAGAAGTACTCAGACAGGCAATTGACATTTTAAATGGAAAAGCAGAGAAATATACAGAAAGCAGGGGAGAACGATAAAGAAAGAGGAATTTATTCAGAAAATCGCAGGATATGTAAAGAAATATGCGGCTGCATATGAAATCAAAGTATGCAGTCCCATCATTGCACAGGCAATTTTGGAGTCCGGCTGGGGAGAATCCAGGCTGGCGAAAGACTATCACAATTATTTTGGGTTGAAATGTGGGACGAAATGGCAGGGGAAGTCCGTCAATCTGGCAACCTGGGAGGAATACGAAGCCGGAACGGCAACCGTGATTTCCGATTATTTCCGGGTATTTGACAATATGGAAGAGGGGGTGAAAGGATATTTTGAACTGCTTCAGCTTCCACGTTATCAAAATCTGAAGGGAATCACAGAACCCAGACGATATCTGGAAACCATTTGGGCAGATGGGTATGCGACTAGTTCTGTCTATGTGCAGAAAAATATGGAACTGATTGAGCAGTATCAGTTAATGAAGTATGATGAAAATGCATCGGGAAGAAGCGCTCAGGATGTATTGAACGTGATGCGTTCGTGGATTGGCTACAGTGAAGCAAACGGGAAGTTCCGGCAGATTATTGATCTGTATAATTCGCATCAGCCACTGGCGAGGGGATATGCCGTACAGTATACCGATGAGTGGTGTGATACCGCAGTTTCTGCAGCAGCGATTCAGGCAGACTGTGTGGACTTGATCGGAACAGAATGCGGATGTGAAAAGCATATTGAGATTTTCAAAGAAAAGGGAATCTGGATCGAAGATGGAACCATAGTGCCACTGCCCGGAGATATCATTTTGTATAACTGGGATTTCCAGGTACAGCCAAATGACGGGTATTCCGATCATATCGGGTATGTAGAGTCTGTTTCAGGCCAAATGATCACAGTGATGGAAGGGAATTATAATGAGGCAGTGGCAAGACGAAAAATTCCGGCAGGTTGGGGGCAGATTCGCGGATATGCAAGACCAAAGTATGCAGAGGGCGTGACAGGGCAGCCGTCCAAAAGTATTGAGGAAGTTGCCGGGGAAGTGATACAAGGAAAATATGCAAACGGTAAAGAACGAAGAAAGAAGCTGTGTGATATGGGATACGATCCGGATGCTGTTCAAAGGGAAGTAAACAGACAGTTGAGTCAAAATGAGGCTCCGGCGGAATATTATGTTGTGCAGGAAAATGATACTTTATCAGAGATTGCAAAGTGTTTTGCAACAACTTATCTGGAACTGGCAGCATGGAATGGAATTGCAGATCCGAACATGATCTACGTTGGACAGAAAATCAGGATTCGATGAAGAAATATTGGCAGAAATGATTGAAAAATTACCGTAAAAATTTGATGTGAAAACGTAAAATGTAAAAAATAGACAAAATAAATGAGCAAAATCTATTGTGATAGTAAAGAAAGTACAATTTCTGGTAAATATATTCCATATTAAAGGAGGGAACAGTATAGTACTCTAGAATTCAAGCGGGAAAATCCCAGACATGTAAGGAACCAGAAAAAATAAAGCATTTTCTGGTTTTACTTTCATGTGGAAGAAAAGGAGGAAAATGAGGATGAAAACCAGAAAAGAAGGGAGCAAAGCCAGATTACTCGGACTGTCATGCATGGCGCTTGTGCTGACGGCATTTGGGGTAACAGGAGTCCGTGCAGATGCGGCAGATGCAAAAAAAGCACCGCCACTGGTCAATCTGGCAGAGGAAAAGGATGTCAAAGTCACAGTCGGGGAAAATATGGATCTGAAAAATGCGGATTTATTAACCGACGGTGACAAATATTATCTGCAGCATGATGCTACAGGTAATAAAGAGGGAAACAACTGGGAGAATTATCAGGAACAGGGAACAGAAGTCACCAGCACTGCAGAAGGAAAAAACGGGGTGTGGGTACAGGTGGATCTGGGTGCATCCTATCCGTTGGAAGTCATCAACCTGAAACGACAGGTATATGATGGACAGGCGACAATCGGAAATGGAAATCCGAGTGGTCAGGGAAAACGTCTGAAAGGAACCAAGATTTCTTATAAAAATACTGCCATTGTGATTGGAAACGAAGAGGATTTATCGGACGGTCAGATCGTTTATTATGAAGGAAATCCGACACTTCCGGATGGAGTGAAACAGCCGGAGAATGTTTCAAAGCCATACGAAGAAGCGATGGGTGGACAGTGGTTCTATATGGATTATGCAAACAAGAATGGACTTGGGGCCACAGAGCTTGGAACAACAAAAGAGGCACGTTATATCAGAGTGTATACAGAGAATCCAAAAGGTGCCGCAGTAAAATTCATGGAACTGGGTATTTATGGATATGAAAATGAGCAGGATGTGCAGTCACAGGATGGTCCAAGACGTGTGATCGATAACGAACATCCGATGATGATCGCAACAGCGTATTCCAACGATGTCTATGAGATAGGACAGGAAGAAGGACCAGAATTACAGGGATCTAACACAGTAGACGGAAGATGGAATGCTATTCCGGATGATCTGAAAGAGAATAACGTTTTGCTGTTACATACAAACAACCTCAGACAGTTTGCTCCGGATCATATCGGACAGGCTTATCTGCAGGCATTCCATGAACATGGGCTGCAGATTGCCTATGAACAGGGAGCGCCGATTATGCTTCTTGGATTGACAGCAGCTGCAACACCGGAAAATGGAGGAACACAGTACAATATTACAGCGGATATGGATTACGGCTGGTTGGATCTGATGTACCGTATGTATCCGAATATGCAGGGTGTGTTCAATACAGAGAACTTCTGGGCAGGTATTCATCCTCCATGCGAAGGAAGCGCTAAGATGCTGGAGATTGCTGACCGATTCGGTGGATTCTTTGTATGGTCAGATCAGGATCACGGTTCTACAGTGACGAATATTGTCAGCAATGCAAATATGAAAAAGGCACTGGAAAAACACGGAGATGCATTCTACTTGATTTATAAGAACACAAGTTCAAATCAACCGGATGATTTGAAAACAAGCAGTTTCTTCCAGGGAAGCTGGCTGGCAGGATATACCGGAGGCTGGGGAATGCTTTCCGATACCTGGGCATGGGACAAGCAGTTCTCAAAACTCTGGCAAGGAGCTGGAAGCTATAACAACTGGCAGAGACTTTGTGGAGAACCGGAAGCATTGCTTGGAATGCAAATGATGAGCACCTATCTGGGCGGTGGTGTGATCTACACGTTTGAGTTCCCGGAAATCGTATATGGAACAAGCAACACGAACAGTCCGGCAAATACACATGTCCTGACAGAACTGTTCCGTTACATTGTCAATCATCCGGCACCGTCCAAAAAAGAGATCATGGAAGAGACCAAAGCGGTTCTCTATGGAAATGTAAGTTCTGATTTTTACAGTGGTTTATCCGGAAAACCGACAGGATTCCAGATTTATGAAACAGGACGTTATGGCATTATTCCGGTTATTCCGGCATGGGGAACCAGAGCGGAAGTAACAAAAAAACTGATTCAGGAAGCAGACAAACTGGGCGTAACCCCTCCGAATGTACTGGATGTCAAAGACAAGAATCTGTCCGGACAGGCAAAACAAAAGTATTTCAAAGATCTGTATCCAATCGAATATGTAGGAAATGCATTTGCTGACAAATGGGAGGGCACATGGTATCTCTACAACAATAAAGTTAATACAAATGAAAAGCAGCATGCAATTTTACCTCTGGAAGGGGAAGAAGAAAGCGCACGTCTGAAAGTAGAGATGGAGCCTCACGAATTTATGATCATGAATGAATCTGGAGACGGAACAGCGATGGATATCACGCTGAATAACTACAGGGTAAATAAAGATGAGATTATTTTTGATAATAAATTCGGCTTAACGTGGACAGGTGATTTTTCACCGGGACAGACTACAATTAATGGAAAATTATCAGTATATAAATATATGGATGAGTACAATGTGGTAAATGCGCCGGAAGGAAAATTGTCTCCGGAAGATAATGAGCTGCGTACCACTACATTTGAACTGACAAAACTGGCGAAGGAACCAAAAGTGCAGGTTGTAAAGGGACAGCAGCCGGACACAGACGGACAGCCGCAGTACACAGAACCAAAAGTAGAATTTAACGAAGAAACAGGAAAAGCAGTTATCACGATCCAGACAAACGGCTGGGTGGATCTTTCCATTACAGGTCTGGAGTTTGTATATGATGAGAATGCACAGAAAATAGAAGATGAGCCGATCAAATCTGAGAGAACCAATCTGGCAAGAGGCAAAAATGTGAGCTTTTCAGAAGATGCAAGTGAAGCTTCCAGAAGAGACGATGCTGTAGATGGAAATAAGACGAATCCTGATAACTACTCAGATCCTGGCAGAAATAACGGAGGTGCACAATGGCTGCAGGTAGATCTTGGTGGGTTACATCATGTTGAGGAAGTGAACCTGTATCGGTATTGGAATGGAACGCGTAAATATCATGATACCGTCGTACTTCTGTCACCGGACAGTTCCTTTGATCCTACTAAAACGTTGGTGCTTTGGAACGGAAATCGGGATGCAGACAGAGAGTGGCCGGCATCTTTAAGTGGAACACAAGGAGAGACACACAAACTTCCAAAAGGCGAAAAAGAAGAATACATCGAGACAAAAGATGGAAAAAACATGAAAGTGTATGGTGAAGGTGTATCTTGGTTAGATACGGACACAAAAACACCATTGCCGAAAGATGGAGAACATTTTGATGCGGGATACATCCGCGTATATATGAACGGAAGTACAGAAGGAAATACAAACCACGTTGTAGAACTGGAAGTAATGGGCGAAACAGGGGATGTGGTGATCAAAGATGAAGAAGCACCAACTGTGCCGGGCAATCTGAGAGTCGTATCTCCGAAGGCATCGGAAGCAGAAATTCGTTTCCTTCCGTCAGTAGATAATACAGGAGTCGAAAAATACAAAGTAAGCTGGAGTAAAGGCGGAGAACAGGTTGGTTTCCGTGAAGTTACACAGACTGCGCTGATCTTAGATCCGTTGGAGGCTGGCAGCGAGTATACTGTTCAGGTAAAAGCTGTGGACAGATATGACAATGAATCTGAAGCGGCAGAAGTATCCTTTACAGCAATGGATATTCAGGTAAGCGCAGATGTTGCTTCCGGACAATATGATTCTGCACAGCAGGTGACATTGACAGCAGGTGAAGGAGCAGAGATTTATTATACTCTGGACGGCAGTCAGCCATTTGAGAAAAATAAAGAAGTTTCTGAGTCCGCTAAAAAATATGAAGGACCGATTACAGTCGAGAAAAATACAATTCTGCGGGCAGCAGCAAGAAAAGATGGGGTAGAGTATGGAACAGGTTCCTGGTATTACCTGATCGGAGCGCAGAGTCAGGACAACTGGGAAACACCGAAAGCTCCAAGCGACGTGAGAATTGACAGCAAATCTTCGTCTTCTGCAAATATCAGCTGGGCTGCGGAAGAACCGGGATGTACATACCGTGTGTATGCAAATGGTAAGATGGTATGGGAAGGAAAAGAAATGAATCAGACGATTCAGGAGCTGACCCCGCTTACTACATATCAGGTTTATGTAACTGCAGTAAATGAGAGAGGAATTGAATCTCTCCGTTCAGAAACAGTAGAATTCGTCACTATGGCACAGTAGATAGTAGGAGGGAAAAAGATGAAAATAAAGAAATTAACTGCGTACCTGCTGATGTCCGGAATGATTTTAGGAACGATGAGCAGCGATTTGTATACGATCAAAGCACAGGCTGTAGAAACAATAGAAGAAACAGAGGATAAGACACCGGAAAATGAGACACCTCAGATACCGGAAACTCCTGAACAGCCGGAGACAGAACCAGAGAATGAAGAAGTGACGGAAGCAGCACCGGTGGGAGAAATTGAACTTTCTGCAGAACAGTTTCCGGATCAGGTGATACTGACATTTGCAGGAACCTGTGACAAAGATGGAAATGGAAGCCTGTCGGAAGCAGAGTGCATGGAAGTGGAAGAACTGGCAATGCCGAATGCAGGAATTACCGATTTAAAAGGTGTGGAGAATTTCCGAAATTTGCAGCGCGTGGATGTCAGCCAAAATGCGATTGGGGATTTTGCACCGGTAAAAGATCTGTCATCTCTGCAGATTTTGAAAGTAAACGGAAATCCGGCTTCCGTGCTGGATGTGACAGGATGCAGCAGTCTGAAAAAGCTGTATGCTCAAAATAGTACATTTTCAGAGCTTCATGTGACAGGACTTGGAAGTCTGGAAGAAGTACGGATTGAAAATAATCATCTTACAGATCTGGATCTGACAGGCCTGACTTCACTGCGTGCATTAAGCTGTTATGGAAATCAGCTGCATACACTGGATGCAAGACCGGCAGCGGCTCTTGAAGTGCTTCAGGCAGACAGTAATGGAATGGAAAGCCTTCTCGTAGAAGGACTTGGAAATTTAAAAACACTTCATTGTCAGAATAACAACCTGCAGCAGATCTCACTCTCAGGTCTGGGAGCATTGGAGGAATTTAACGCAGCAAATAACAGTCTGACAGAACTGATCGTGGATGAAGCAACTGCATTAAAAACGGTTCTTGCAGGAAATAATCAGTTATCCGGAGAGTTCCGTTTCGGAACAGCAAAACAGGTCAGTGTGGAAAACAACCAGATCACAAATCTGATCGGGGCAGAAGAAAATATTGCATACTTAAATTTTAACAACAACCAGCTTACCAGTCTTAAGATGGACAGTGCTGCGCCGGAAAGTGTTTATGGAAACGGAAATAACCTGTCACTGCTGCAGTTTGGAGATGTTTCAAACCTGAAAACATTGTATTGTGCAGAGAATCATCTGGCATGGACAGAGTCAGGAAAGGCTCTGGATTTACAGTTATCTCCGCAGACGATCGAGTTAAAACGGAAATATGACGGTGAAAAGTACTGGACAGATTTAAATGAGGTACTGACACCTCAACAGCTGCAGAGAACGGAAGTTCTGATGGGAGAAAACAGTCAGATTGCTTCATTTGACAAAGAGAGCGGAAAAGTATTCTATACAGGACCGGCTTCTGCACTGGAATATTATTTCACAGCAGGTGATGTCGGAGAAGACGAAGGAAATGCACGGATGCTGGTGCAGGCAAAACTGACAGAAGAAACGCACGTTCCGGGTGCACAGGAAATCTTAAACGACATCCTGGCAAACAATAAGATTCCATCAGAAGTGAAAGCAGGAACAGAAAGACTGGTTCTGCCGGAAGTTCCGGAAGGAAGTAAGATCGAGATCGTGGCAGTGAATCCGGAAGGAATCATCGGACTGGATGGAAAGGTAACAACACCGGAAAACGATACGGATGTGATCGTGACCATTCAGGTAACGGATACAAACGAAGCAACAGCCAAAGCTGATGTGAAGGTTCTGGTAAGAGGAGAAAAAGCAGATCCGGACGATGGTAACAACGGAAATGATAATAACGGTGGAAATGATAACAATGGCGGAAGCAGCAACGGCGGAAGTCATAACAATGGAAGTACATCCGGTTCACACTCTCAGAGTGTGCAGACAGGAGACAATGCCAATGTGATCATGTGGGCAGTACTTCTGGTGGCAGCAGTAGCAGCTGTTGGCGCAGTAGTGATTATCAGAAGAAAGAAAAAATAATCAAAACAGAATCGGAAACAAGATATACGGATTCCTCATATATGGGGATTCGTATATCTTACTTTTCAGAGGAAATTTAAAACGGTATAAGTTGAGAAAAGGAGCATTATGATTAAAAAAAGAATCAGACAATTCCTTGCAGGTATTTGCACTATACTGGTGTTACCAATAGGACCGGTATGTGAAGTTTTTGCGAAAGAAGAGAAACAGGAGAATTCGGTATCGACGGAGTCGATTAGTCAATCACTAAAATTATGGTATACGTCACCGGCAAATATCAATACACAGGAAACTAATGGTGGAGAGTGGATGCAACAGTCATTACCTTTGGGAAATGGAAATCTGGGTAATCTGATTTTTGGGGGAATTTCGAAAGAGCGAATACATTTTAATGAAAAGACGCTCTGGACAGGAGGTCCTTCTCCGAGTCGTCCGGGGTATCAGTTTGGGAATAAGGCAACAGCATATACGGATGAAGAAATTGAAAATTACAGAAAACTTTTAGATGATAAATCAACAAAAGTATTTAATGATGATCAAAGTCTCGGTGGATATGGTATGGGAGCACAGATCAAATTTCCGGGAGAAAATAATCTGAACAAAGGAAGTTATCAGGATTTTGGAGATATTTGGCTTGATTTTTCTAAAATGGGACTTCAAGACCAGAATGTAAAAAATTATCGGAGAGAGCTGGATCTTCAAACTGGGGTTGCATCAACAGAGTTTTCTTATGAAGATGTGAATTATAAAAGGGAACACTTTGTAAGTAATCCAGATCAGATCATGGTTACAAAGCTTTCAGCATCAGAAAGTGGAAAGCTTGATTTGAGTGTAAAAATGGAGCTTAATAACAATGGATTAGAAGGGAAAACTACATTTGATTCGGAAAATCAAACCTGTACAATTGAAGGAAAAGTTAAAGATAATGATTTAAAATTTTACACAACAATGAAACTTGTCCTCGAAGGGGGAGATCTAGAGGTAGATGAGAAAAATCAGGTCTATCAGATTGAGGATGCAAACCAGGTCATGATTGTAATGGCGGCAGAGACGGATTATAAAAATGATTATCCAACTTACCGTGATAAAGAGAAAAATCTGAAAAAAATGGTAGATGACCGTGTCAATAGCAATGCCAAAAAATCATATCAGAAATTGAAAGAAAAGCATATTGCAGATCATCAGAAATTGTTTGATCGAGTGAGCTTAGATTTAGGTGAACAGCGCACTAACATTCCGACAAATCAGCTTGTAGATGAATATCGAAATGGAACTTACTCTCATTATCTGGAAGTGCTTGCATTCCAATATGGACGCTATCTGACGATTGCGGGGTCCAGAGGAACACTTCCAAGTAATTTAGTTGGTTTATGGACAGTAGGGGATTCTGCCTGGACCGGGGATTATCACTTTAATGTCAATGTGCAGATGAACTACTGGCCGGTTTACACAACAAATCTGGCAGAATGTGGAGTTACCTTTGTTGATTATATGGATAAGCTAAGAGAGCCGGGGCGTTTGACAGCAGAGAGAGTTCATGGAATTGAAGGGGCAGTGGAAAATCATACTGGTTTTACAGTGCATACAGAAAATAATCCATTTGGGATGACAGCACCGACAAATGCACAGGAATATGGATGGAATCCAACAGGAGCAGCGTGGGCAATTCAAAACCTTTGGTGGCATTATGAATTCACTCAAAATGAAGATTACTTAAAAAATACTATCTACCCGATTATGAAGGAAGCTGCACAATTTTGGGATTCTTATCTTTGGACATCCGAGTATCAGAAAATCAATGATGAAAGTTCGCCATATAATGGACAGGATAGATTAGTGGTAGCGCCAAGTTTTTCTGAGGAACAAGGACCAACGGCGATTGGTACGACTTATGATCAGTCACTTGTCTGGGAATTATATAAAGAATGTATTCAGGCAGGTAAAATTGTTGGGGAAGATGAAGCATTATTAAAATCTTGGGAAGAAAATATGCAGAAGTTGGATCCGATTGAGATTAACGAGACAAACGGTATCAAAGAATGGTATGAGGAGACTCGTGTTGGGCAAAAGAATGGTCATAATCGTTCATATGCAAAAGCGGGAAATCTGCCGGAAATTGAAGTGCCAAACAGTGGATGGGATATTGGGCATCCGGGAGAACAAAGGCATTCTTCTCATCTTGTTGGATTGTTCCCGGGGACATTGATCAATAAAGAAAATAAAGAGTATATGGATGCAGCAATTCAATCGCTGACAGAGCGTGGGGAGTATTCAACTGGCTGGTCAAAAGCAAACAAAATCAATCTTTGGGCCAGAACAGAAAATGGAGAAAAAGCATACAAGCTTTTAAACAATCTGATCGGCGGAAATTCTTCAGGGTTGCAGTATAATTTGTTTGATTCTCATGGCTCCGGTGGTGGAGAAACTATGAAGAATGGGAATCCTGTATGGCAGATTGATGGAAACTTTGGGTTGACATCTGGTGTTGCAGAGATGTTGGTACAGTCTCAGTCTGGCTATACGCAGTTTCTTCCGGCAATTCCAAATGCATGGGAAGAAGGAAATATCCAGGGATTGAAAGCACGTGGTAATTTTACCATTGGAGAAAAATGGGCAAACGGAGTAGCCGAGACATTTACAGTACGTTATGATGGTGAAAACGAAAGCAATACATTTACAGGTTCTTATAAAAATATTACATCTGCAAAAGTATATGAAGATGGAAAAGAGATTTCTGTAAAGAAAGATGAAGAAAAAGGACGTATTTCTTTTAAGGCAGTTTCAGGCAGAACATATACCATTGATATGTTTGAAACAAATATGGATGAATTAAAAGAACAGGCAACAGCATTTTTGAAACAGATTCATCCAGATCTTGTTAAAGTAAAAGAAGAATTGGGGACAGCAATCGAACAGTCTTCCAAAGAACTGGGAAGCGTTTTGACAAAAGCAAAACAGATGGAACGATTGTATCGCATTTATCTGGAAGAAGCAGAAAAGGTTTATTATCTTACGGATAAGGAAGGCTTGACATATGTTCGGATTGATCAAATCTATACGCAATTAAGAATGTTGCGCAGGACGCTGCTGGAAAATACAGGAGACCTTGAGTATTATAAAAATGAAGAAAATCAGTTTTCAGCAATTGTCAATCAACTGAACAAACAGATGGAAAACAGAGAGGTTACATTTAGTAAAGATTCTGGAATTATTGATGCAGCCAATCTTACACTGACTTTGAGTAAAAGCGAACGGGCATCGGATTATGACATTCGTTATACAATAGATGGCAGTATTCCAAGGAAGAGTTCTTCGCTTTATGAGCAGCCACTGCAGTTGAGCAAGGAAACGGATTCTGTTGTCAGGGCGGCATTGTTTTATAGAGGACAGAGAGTAAGTCCTATATATACGAAGACATATGTGACACAGGCAAGTCCAATTCAAAATGTAGAGGTATCCCATGCAGATGTTTGGGGAGAAACCTATACAAAAGAAAAAATGATTGACGGAAATTCTACAACAAGATGGGCATCTAAGAACGTAGATTCTTCTAAGCCGATGGAAATTACATTGACATTTGAAGAAAAAGAGGTACTTGCTCAGTTGGTGTTTGATTTATTTGTATCAAACAATAATGGAATCGGATCATTTGAAATCCAAGCGCTGACAGATGGAGAATACCAGACAGTGTATGAGGGTGTTAAAATGGGAGATATAGGGGATAAAGTAGGGGATATGGATGGTTCCAGTGCAGGATATCATGCATATTGTCTGGCAAAATTCCCGGAAGTTTTAACCAATTCTTTAAAAATTGTATTGAAAGAAGGATTTGTAGGAGAACCTTCATTGTATGAAGTGACAGCATTGTCGGGAAATGAAAAAACAGATAATGTAGGTGATGCATCAGAGTTAGAACGTATGCTTGAACTGGCTGAGGCAGCAGACAGGACATCGCAGGAATATGAAACTGCTCCACAGGAACTGAAGGGAGCATTTGAAGAAAGTATTTTAGACGGAAAAGAAGTAAGAACTGCCACACAGGATGTCATGGATTCCAGAACGGAATTTCTTCTGAACAGATATAATCGACTTGGATTTGGAGAAACGGATAAAACGATATTGGAAGAACTCATCGCTAAGGGTGAAGAAGCACTGAGTGGTGAATACACAAATGAATCTCTCTATCAGCTAAAAAAAGTGCTGAAAGAAGCAAAAGAAATGATGGAAGATAAAAATGTAAAACAACCTGCAGTCGATAAAATGGTACAAAATCTGAAAAATGCATTGAATAATTTGGAACAGGGAGGATTTGAAGAGATACAGATTCCTTCCACAGATTTACAGGGAAGTGGGAAATGGATCCAGGCAGGAAACTTTAAAGCAACGGAAGATGAGAACGCAGGAACATTGACTGGTAAGTTTAAGGGACATTCTATTCGTGTTGCGACGGTAAAAGGAAATGATCATGGAGTTATACGAATTACAATTCTGGATTCATCTGACAGACAGATTTATCAAAAGGAAATTGATACTTACGCGCCAGAACGAGAAGAAAGTGCAGAACTTATGAATGAAGAATTTGAAGAGGGAACTTATACAATTCAGTTTGAGCGTGTTGGAAAAAGTTCACAGGCGCAGGAAAAAAGAGGATGGGTTGAAGTTGGAGCGCTTACAGTTCGTAAGGAAAAGAAAGAATCAGTAGACAGGAGTAAATTGCAAAGAGAAATTCAGATTTGTGAAAAATTAAATTCTGAAGATTATACAAAGGAAAGCTGGGAGAAGCTCCAGGCAGTCCTTGAAAGTGCAACAGTGCTTTTGAAAAAGGCAGATGAAGAAACGTGTACTTCTGAGATGAACGATAAGGCGGTAGAAGTAAAGACAGCGAGAGAAAATCTTCAAAATGTTACGGTAGATACCGATGCATTGAAAGAACTGCTTCAAATAGCAAAAGAAATTTCAGAGGATGGATACACAAAAGAGAGTTTTAAAGCATTGCAGGAAGGTATTCAGGAAGCCGAAAAATTGTTGAATGGTACTTGCACACAGGAAACAGTAGATAACATGATAGCTGTTTTGAAACAGCGCATTCAGGGCTTGCGTGCAGATAAGACAGAACTTCAGAAAAAATATGATGAAATTAGAGATATGACACAAGGACAGGTGACAGATACATCCTGGAAAGAATTTATAGAACTTAAAGAACAGGCAAAAGTTACTTTGGATAACGAGAATGCGACACCTGAAGAAGTGGCTGAAATTCTAGAAAAGTTAAATCAGTTTGAATTTGTATATCAGGAGGAGACATTCCACGTAACAATCAAAGCCAATGACAACAGTATGGGAACTGTAACCATTGATTCAGCAGACGGAAGCTACAAAAAAGGAGAAAAAG